>Ga0114998_10000519_pt1 | contig 28537 bp, 16 predicted proteins | sample ArcticOcean_MG_C_5_FD_87044 | JGI IMG/M metagenome (GOLD analysis project Ga0114998, IMG submission 87044) | Marine microbial communities from western Arctic Ocean - ArcticOcean_MG_CB4_138 | ecosystem: Environmental > Aquatic > Marine > Oceanic | place: Arctic Ocean: Canada Basin | collected... | reverse complement strand
TAATTTGTTGAGGGCGGAAACCAAAATCAGCAAAAAGCTTCATAGCTAAAAATAAGTATCATACGCGGTCTATAAGGCAAGTCTGTATATATGCTGTCAATATCATTAAGGAATACGATCTTTATTCCATCTGAATTATCTCGCAGTGATTATCATCGCACTCGTTTTGTAACGACTGAGACGAGTGCGCAGAAGAGGTCGAGAAATAATATCAACCAGAGACGCGCGTCAGTCGTAAGAACGACGAGGATGTCATCAGAACAACGAGGAGAACGCAGAGACAATGATAATAAAAATAGCAGGCCTGATAACGATTTCATGACGAAAGAGAGACCGGAAGGAGCGCCTAAATGTACGATATATTACACTGCACGGTTAGTCGCGAAAGCTCTCGCTGATTTAACTCGCAAACGAGCGAAAGAATCGATCGATGAGAGGGGATTTTTTGCTCTAGCAATAGCCGGTGGGAGTTTAATAAAGATGTTACAGTCGTTAAAAGACGACGATGATGATGATGAAAAAGATAACAAGAATAAGATTGAGTGGGAGAAATGGCACGTGTTTTGGGTAGACGAACGATGCGTGAAATTAGAAGACGAAGAAAGCAATTTCGGTGGAGCGAACGAAACTTTGTTTAAACACGTGAACATACCGAGAGAGAATTTACACGCCATCGATGATAGTTTGTTTGAGGAAAATAAAGGCGCGAGCGAACCGGCGGCAAAGGCGTACGACAAAATGTTGAAGAGTTTATCTAAAGATATACTTCCAAGAGATGATCAAAATAATTTACCGATATTTGATTTGCTATTGTTAGGATTTGGACCAGACGGGCACATATGCTCGCTTTTCCCGAACCACGAGCTCGTTAAAGTAAACGACGATCGATGGATTTTACCAATCGCGGATTCGCCGAAACCGCCTCCGGAACGAATCACGTTCTCGATGCCGGTTGTTAATAACGCGAAACAAAAAGTCTTCGCCGTCGTAGGCGAAGGAAAAGCTGAAATGGCAAAACATATCTTAGAAGATGCGAATAAAACAAATGGATCTATTCCAGCTGCAATGGTTGAAGACGCCGAGTGGATTTTCGACGTGGACGGTTCGAGTAAATTGACTTGGACGCATGTTAAATTTGAATTTCCTGGGACGCCTACGCTGCTAGGATTAGATACTGATAAAAAAGAAGAAGAACGGAGATAACTGGGATTTTGTATAATTCGAAGACGATCGGGGGCGGAAATCTTCGCAAGACGGGTTATGAACGTGAACGCGCTGCGTTGGCGGAGGCGCAGTGCGTTGCGTGCCAAACGGAGATAACTGTGCGTTCGTGTAGTTCGAAGAAAATCGAGGGCGGAAAACTTTGCAAGACGTTGTATGAACGTGAGCACGCTGCGGACGATCAACAAATAAACCTGGACTCAGTAAATGCATGTTTCTACTTGCGGTACTTCCCATACTGTTATCGTTTTTCGAATCGTGAGCATTACAAAGCCGCGATACGTCTTTTCGATAATTTCGATGTCGTTATTGTTAATCCACTACGAGTGCAGCAAATTGCTCACGAATCGAAAAACGATAACAGTATGGGAAGTACCGCAGACGAATCATGCATTTATTGAGTCCAGGTTTATTTGTTGAGCGGAGCGTTTCACGTTCATAACACGTCTTGCAAAGTTTTCCGCCCTCGATCGTCTTCGAATTATACAAAATCCCAGTTATCTCCGTTTGAACAGAGGAAGAAATAATAATAATAATAATAACAATTGGCCACTCCTACGGTTGTACTCAATCTTCAATTTCTGGTAGAATAATAAATAATAAAGACCAATTAGTTCGGTAAATTTAAAAGCACTAGTATATATAATATGGGCAACACATACACTAACAAATAATTTAAGTCATGATTAGTTATTATTACTTTCTTTAGTCCAGGACATCTCTGGATCATGTGCAGCGCGTAAAACGTTATATTTGAACTCTCTCTCTTTCATTCCTTTCATTTGCAACGCTTTCGCTTCTTCTGCGTCAATTTTTCTTAATTCGGCATCCCAATCCAATACAGTAGGCGGTTCGTTTTTGCTTTTTGTGCATGGAAACGCTTCAAATTCTTTAGCCATTTCTTCTTTGCTGTATAACGATGAGTTTGTTGTTTTGCCGTCGTTTTTGAACATATTTTGGAAACCTCCGCGTCTGTCTTTTCCGTCCTGTTCTTTCCTTAAGCCCGCGAGCTTTTTACGAAGAGGAATAAGCTCGCGTTTCAACCTTTCCTTCTTCTCGTCGGATTCAAACTCGATTGCGTTATCCATATCTTTTTCGGCTTCATCCCACTTAATCAAGTTAAGTCTCGCCGCGGCTCTGCGCATCAACGCTTTGATATTTTTTCGATTACAATCCAACGCTTCAGTTGCGAACTCTTCGGCTTGTTCGTAGTCCTCTTTTCTCAAATGAACCATTGCGAGATTGTTATATAGTTTCTCTGCAATCACTTTCGCTTCGTTGTTCTTTCTCTCACCATTTTTATCAAATTCGCCTTGCGGTTCTCGCAAAGAAAAAATGTCCGCTCCGTTCTCCCAGCGCAGTTGCGCTCTTCTGTATCTCTTCGTTTCCCAGAGACTCTTACCGATGTTTAACATAGCTTCGCCGTAGTCCATTCTTTCTTCGTGCCTTAGAGTAAACTTATCAATTTTCCCTTTGTCCGTTATCTTGACGACTTTGATGGTGAACAGCGCGGTTTTCGAGCAATATTGTTGATCAATCTTCATGAGGTCACTCAACTGGTACTCTGAGCCTTTCGAGATTTTGAGTTTTGCGAGATCTCCCTCTTGCATCATTTTCAGAGCTTCGTCTAAAGCTTCCGGGTGAGATCCATCACCGACGACGTACTTGTGTTCAAACCATTGTCGATTAATATTATTGTCTTCGACATCATCATCGTCGTCGTCGTCTTCGTCGTCGTCCAGAAACTTCTCTTTAACCTCTAAGACGACCGAGTCACCTTCGCATACTTTTTCTTTTCCAACTCCGGCGGTTTGGATAAACTTCAAATGAGCGAAGCCGTTACATAAATCGCGAGGAGATCTGTCCCCTTGTTGTTCTTTCTTTTCTTCTCGTTCTCGTTCTGGTTCTTCGGCTTCGGTTATGATGGCCATTTTATCGTTATTGAAAAAGATTTAATTTCCTTCAATAAAAAAGAAGGCGTTTCAACAATATGACATGAAATGAGGCGTTATATCTTTTGAATCTTTAGAAGAGAGAGAGACAGTCGACATCAGTGAAAGCGCGATATACATAGTATTTTATTAATTTTATCCTCTACGTTATATTATTTCAAAAGCTACAAATATTTAAAAGCGTGTGCTAAATTACACACACGTACTTAAATCCTACCGCATTATATACTGCCATCACACGACAACAAACAACTTCCCTTTTTCTCTTTCATAAATCAGCGCTAATCGCATTATTAAAAAAAAGATGATCGTGACGACGTTGTTCTTGTGATTTAAAGCTGGACACCCTCTCTGACGATATCGTACGGAATCGGAGTCAAAATCTCCGTATTCACATTCTCCAGAGTAAACCCATCTCTCGGTAAACCAGTAACCGCTCTCTTCGTAACAATCTTCTTCCCGGCTTTCTTCGCCGCCGTATGCGCTTCGTCGTTTACTTTTCTTCTCGCTAAGAAATCTTCTCTGCATCGAGAGTGCTGAACGTGTTCATAACGGATGTGAAGTCTCTTGAGGAGAATCTTGCCACCGACTTGTTTGTTCACTTCGACACCGACTGCGTGTGCGGTAACGTCCCAGACGACACCGGTTCTGCCTTGATATGCCAAATATGGCATACCTTTGTGTTGAGAAGAATCGACTTTGATATCAACGTAGTCTCCAATCTGTTTATTATATAAATTAATGAATGAATAAATTTAGTTAGTAAAATGGTTCATTAATGAGAATCGAGTAATAGATTAGAAAATAAATGTTCGCTTTCGTTGTGAGTTTATATTACACGCGCGCACATCTACTTTTACGCGCGAAGGGGAGAGAGAGAGACAGAAAACCCCGATTCTTACTAGCGACAACGCGAGATTTACGACGAAACAAAATATAGTATCGCGAAGTCCAAATCATTGATTTTAAAAGAAATTCGAATCAAATACACTCTCGTGCATCTAATTCACCAATTCCTTTCGCAATCCTTTGATTCTAAGTATGCACGATTTCCATTTTCGCAAGCGAGATTTCATTCAACGCACGAACAAAAATAATTCGCGTTTGCGCGCTCTTCAGTTATTAGACGTACTCTGAATGTTCTCAAATAAGTCGTCGCGTTGTTTGGACCGTTTTGGCGGAAACCGCGAGTGAACATGTTTCTCGTGCCATGACGAAGACCTCTAGATCGCGCTCTTTGGTTACCCATTTTCTTTTATATATTATTCTTAATACGCTAATTCTTTGTAGCATCGGCTTCAGCTTCATTGTTCATCAGCACGCGTTGCAAAAAATACTCATCAACTGTCAACCCTAAAAATCGGTGGTCGGGATAAAAAGGGACAAAAAAAATCAAGCAAACAAAAAACGACCAAAATAATAAGCGAGGCACGGTACATTTATCCGTCTATGCTTTGTCATCATCAAAACTATTTAAGTATTATTTATTATTTGATAGTACGTATTCACGCGCGCATAGGAACATAATTTAACTTTTTCTTCGTCACACACTTGTGATACTATTTAACAGGTTATATAGCAGTAAAGTGTGTGTATCAACAACAACAGACACTAGAACAAAAAGTTTACGAAAAGTCGAATCGTAAATATTATTCGCGTGTCGTTTTCTGGCCAGACAAAAAAAGAACGCGAAAAGAGGCAGAGAGCGAATATATATTATTATCACTAATTATTAATTGAACGCAACAGAGAGGATATGATTGAGAACATTAAGAAGACTAGTACTACTCAAACTATTAATAATAGTTCAGAGATTAACAAAAGCGAAGAACAACGAGCGACGACGACGATAAAGGGACAAAAAAATTCATCCACGCACGATGATCGAACAATAAAAAGAAAAACTGCTCTGTCTACTGAAAAGAACGTGCTGCCAAAAACAACGACGACAACGACAACAACAACGAAGAATAACACTACAACTACTACTACAGAAGAAGAAGAAGAAGATAATGATAAGAACAGCAACGACGACAAAGACGACGACGACAAACAACAACAGAAGAAGAGAAAGTTCTCGTCGTCTACAGCAGCAGCAGCGACTTCGGAAGAAGAAGAAGACAATTCGGAAGACAATTCAGAAGACGACGCGGAGATGTTAAGACAATTGAGAGAAAAAAATCATCATCAATTTTTTTCAGTTTCCGAACGCGATAATGCACCAGTAGTAGTTGAAAGGAAGAAACGAAGTTATACGAAGAGGAAGATTAACGAGAATTTGATAGATCGGACCGTCGCGGGTACGCAAATTCCAATGAACTTGAATACAATTATGACGACGACGACGACGAACGAGTTCTTAATGCAACAACTCATCGCGAACCAAGCGAAGCAGCAGCAACAACAAATAAGTCCACTTTATACGATGCCTCCGTTGATTGCAGAGCCTCGCGCTGCTGCTCCTCCTCCTACTACTACTGCCGCAGCCACTGCCAACGCTTTGGCAGTGGGCTTAAACCTTCCTCAACTCACGTTGGAACAGATTCAACAGTTACTTCCGCAACTTTTGGCGCAACAGCAAGTGCTTCAAATGCAACAATTACAACAGCATTTTCAGCAACAACAGCAACAAATTTTGAGCCAACCGATGGATCTTGCGTTACAACTTCTCTTAGCGCAGCAACAGCAGCAGCAAGCGCAAGCGCAACCACCTACGACGACAATGACTCCGATGATGAACGCAGCATCAGCAGCTGCTTTGTTATTGCAGCGACAGCAAAACGAATTGCAAGCTCAACAATTGAAGGAATATAATAAGCAACTCGCGAAGAAGCAGAAGCAACTGAAAAAGAACGATGATAAAATTGAAAACGTCAGTTTTAAAAGTATCATGAGTCAGCAAATAGAAGGCGAACCGCAAGGCAGAGGCACACAAAGTTTGCAAGAAGTCATTTTAAAGCTTCAAAACGCCGCTACGGAAAAGGGAAATGATGAAAAGAAAAAAGTGCAGGTGAAGATTGAATCAAAGAGAAATACGTTCGGGGCGTACCGAAAAGAAGGATCGCGATTTGTTTCAGGACGTCCGTGCGGTGTCATCGGTTGCAAAGTTCTTTGCGAAAAAAGCCGATCGTTAGTCGGCGTCGTGCAACAATGCTGCGAAATGCACAAACGCGAAGAAGCGTTCAACCTCAAGGGAAGAGAGGGTGTTTACCGATGGTGCTTTTACTGTCACAAACCTCAGCTACTTGAAGATTTTTCGCACGTGAGCAAATCTATCTGTACCGATAAATTTGAACTGCGAAAAGAGCGAAGAAAAATGGCAACGAAGAACAAAAATAATTCGCGCATGGCCGAATCACAAATGGTTTCGGAAGCGCAGTTAGCAATGCAATATGCGACGATCGAGCACATGAGAAAGCATTATAAGCCGCCATCGACGACTAAGACCGCGGCAAAACCAGTTGCGAAAGCGACAAATGCTGCGGCTTTGAAGAATACCAAAAAGCCGATGGCTGATAACAATAACGATAATGATGAAAATGCAATGCGAGCCTTGTGTGACATAGTAGAAGACGAAGAAAGACGAAGAGCGTCTGAAGAATCAAACGAAAATATGTAAAAATATAATTTGAAATAAAAACTGCTACTATAATATAAACATTGCTAGTATGTGAATTAAATACTAAATTGATTTTCTATGCGTTTCTTCATCTTAGCGACGTCGTCAGCTCTTTTGCCTCCTGTCATTTCATACAATTGCATCAAACGCCTCATTCGTTTAAACTGCGTTTGCGTATGTCCAATTCCAACGGCATCTGTTATTTTCACCGATCTTTCCAAGACTATAATAGCATCGTCAACTCTTTCCAAAACAATCAAAGCTTCGGCCATGTGATGTAAAGTGAGCGCTATTTCAGGATGGTTTTCGTTTTCGAAACATTTCTGCTTCAAATTCAAAGAGGTTTGATAGTTTTGATAAGCCTGCTCGGGTTTGTTATTTTGCAATTTGCACGACGCTAAGTTATGCAAAGCAGCTGCGATCGTCGCATCTGCTTTATAGGCTCCCTTATTCTTCTGAACAACTACGACTTGCTGCTTTTGTATCATTTTTTTCTTTTTTTCTTCTTCTTTTTCTTTATCTTCTTCGTTCAGTTCGATCAATAAATCTATGCACTCCTTATATAAACCTTCCGCTTTTTCCCACATTCGTTGCGTTCGAGCGAGTTCGGCCAAATTATTCAACGCCGCCGCGACGTGCGCGTCCTTCTCTCCAAATCCAAGCTTCGCTTCTTTCAAAGCTCGTTCGAAACATTTTAAAGCGAACTCGATATCTCCTGCGATAAATTTCTCTCGCCCTAGGTCCGTATACACTCGCCATTGCGCCGTATGCGACGCCTCTTTTTTTCCTCTTCTTCTACTTAGTCGTTCCTGTTCTTCTTCTCCCGATCGTTCTCGTCGCACATCGTCGCACAATAAAAAATTCTTCGTCCATACCGATGACAACATATTTTTCGTAGTAGCAGTATTTCTATTATTTAATTTAAGATTATTTCGTCGTTCACGTTCTCCTCTTCTTCTTGTTTTGCTGTTTTCATCGTCATCATCATCATCATCATCACAGTCACAATCAGTGCCTATCATAACTGACTTGAACGCAGTAGCAGTAGTAGTAGTAGTAGTAGTAGTAGTAATACTATTAGTATTAATAGCACTATAACCATAATAGGCCATGAGCGTGTATAGAATAGTTTTCCTCCTTTGCACTAAACTCATCACACTCGATCAATCAATTTCTTCCATACTTAACAAAAACACGACGCCGTTACGTTTTTTTTAGAGGCCGTTCTTTCTGTTCCCCCCCAAACGTTTTAATTACATACGACGATGAAAATCGCTTCAATTAATGATTTTTGAAAGTCATGTCTTCCCGTTGCTCCTTTTTAACGTCGTCGTTTCTTAGAGTGACTATGATTTTGGTCTAAAAAAAACGTGTTGCTATTATTATTTGTGGGGAAAAAGTCAACGTTAGCAAGGACCTCGTTTCCTTCCTTTGAACAAAACGCGTCATAAAAACATATGTACGTAGTAATTAAATTAAATTAAATTAATCATGACACCATCAGCTCTGAAGAAGAAGAAGAAGAAGAAGAAGAGTATCAGTAACGCAATTAATACGAGTGATAATTCAGTAGTAGTAATAGATGACGATGATTTAGAGGACTTGGAAGACGATTTAGAGCAAGAAACGAACGATGAGAGTTTTTATGAACTCTCTCAGAAGCGCTCTAACGAACTCATCGGTGATAGGAATAATAATAATAATAGCACTATTGCTCGAAGAAGAAGAAATAATAAATCAGAAGAAGGAGAAGAAGGAGAAGAACATAGTAATAAGAATAATAAGAATAAAGAAGAATTGACTGTAATGTATTCAGCTATTAAAATGCTCGGTGAACATTCTCCATTCGTGAACTTACGAAAGCTATCGATCGTAAGCTGCTCTGCTTCTTCGACGAGAACGACGAAGGAAGAAGAAGAACTAAAACGACATAATAATAATAATAATAATAATAATAGGATGGCGTTGCCGTTCACGGAACTTAATGGGCAAGATTTTCAAGCGTTGAAGAAGCTGAAAGAATTAACAGTCTCAAAAAACGCAATAGAACGATTAACTAATTTAGATAAATTACCAAGAACAATCTTAAAATTGAACTTAAGCGAGAACAAGTTAGTGACGTTGAACGGTTTAGAAAAACTGACGCACACGTTGCAAGTGTTGATTGTTAGGCAGAATAAGTTAAGAACGTTTCAAGGTTTGGGCGAACGCGAGGACATGGAAGAGTGGGAGATTGAAACGCTCGATGCGAGAGAGAACGACATAGGAAACTTTTCTGATTTACGATTAATACAAGAGCTTAAGAAGTTGAAAGATTTACGTTTAAGAAGTAATACGAACAGTAGTACGAGTTCACAACAAGTAACATCATCGTCGAGATTAAAAACTATTTATACTACTAGTACGGGTCAGGCGGTGACGAATAAAATTGCCGACGCAGAAAATGATGATGGTCGCAATTATGACGGTAATAGTAATAATAATAATCCCGTATGCGCGTTGCCGTCGTATAGAATGGCAGTAAACGCGTTTGTGCCGTGGTTGGAAAAGCTAGACGAGATTAGCTTCACCGCAAATACAACGACGACGACGATAGTTACTCCTTTATTAGAAGAGAAAGAAGAAGAAGGAGAAGAGGAGGAGGAGGAAACAACCTCAACTTTACTATCTCTCGAAGATGATATAGATAACGATACGAAAGCAGCATTGAATAATAACATGCTTCAAAAATGGAATACGAGCGTGAAAATTACCGAGCAAGAACAGCAAATAGAACAACAACAGCGGCAAAAACAGATTTCGCCCCCTTCAAAAACATCCACGAAACTAATGAATCATATTTTGCGCAACAAACGAAACGTATCATCGACTCCTGCTGCTCAAAAAGATGAAAGTGTTCAAACCACGACGGCAGCGGTGACGACGACGACGCAGAGAGATCAAAATAATAGCGTAAGTAAAAGTTTGACATCTAAGTTGGAGAAGGAACTTTTCGAGTTGCGGAAAACGTTCGAAACGAAAAGACGCGAGAATGAAATGTTAGGTGGCGCCTTGCTCGAAGTCACGAACGAAGTCAAACATATCGACCACGAAACATCCGAAATATACGCAAAATCATCAAAGTTAGCCGAGTTATCAAATTTAAACGTCGCGTCCGCGAATCGATATAAAAGTGAAGTCGAGTTGTTGAAAAAAGAGTTGAAGGAAAATCGAAAAGCGCTCGAGAACGCTTTAACCGGTGAAGCCGATGCTTTAGAAGAGGTGAATTTATTAAAATCTGCCATAGAACGCGCTCGTGAAGAGTACTCGAAAACAATGACTCGCATGAGAGACGACCATAATATTGAGATTCGTAAAGTTTCAAAAACGGTAAGTTCGTTGGAAGAGTTAGAATACGCGGCTGAAGACGAAATCGAACATTTACACGACAAGCTTCGGGAGATGGAATTAGATTATAGTAAAAGATTAGAAGATGGTGCGGATGAAAAAAATGCCATCGCGCGTAGACTAGAAATAGCGTTTGAGGAATTGAAAGAGCTCGATTCGGTTCTCGCTTCTGAAACCGAAGCTCGAATGAGTTCAGAAAGTCTCGCAGAAGAATTGAAGGGAACGAATCAGAACTTACGCAGAGAAATAAACGAATTGAACGAAATCAGAAAAGATTGCGAGGATTTGAAAAGAGAAAAGAAAAAGTTGGAGGAAGAATTCGCGAGCTTACGAAGAGAGAATGCGATGAAGGAAGAAATGATTCAGGGTCAAACAGAAAAAGTAAAACGAGCGGATTTGGATATCAGTACGGCTACTGTAAAGGAGGAGAATGCAAAAAAAACTGAAGCTGCTATGGTAAACATGCGCGAAAGCTTGGAGTTGAAAACTGCGATGTTGGAAAACGCGAACGCGCTCGTCAGTAGTTTGAAGGAGGAAATCTTAAAGCTCTCGAAAGAAAACAAAACGTTCACGATTGAAAACGCAAAGATTTCAATTAGTTTACAACACCAAGACGCCGAAGTCACTCGATTAGAAAACGAATTAAAAAGCGAACGATCTAAAAGGCTGGCTTTTGAAAGAGCACACGTTGGATCAAAAGATGAAATATTGGCCCGAGACGAGATGCTTCATTGGGCGAACGACGAAGTTGAACGTATTAATATAACGTTGGAAGAGACTCAAAACGAAAACGATGAATTATCAGATATCATTCGAAACGTTCAAAGCGATTGCGCGGATTATAAAAGAATAGCTGAGAGAGCTTTAAGGGAGAAGGAAATCGTAGAAGATGAAATGCGAATGTTATTGGTTTCGCAAGAAGAGAGAGAATCAGAGCTATTGAAGGTCAAAGAGTTTTTCTTCAACTCGAACGTCTTGAATGTTACTTTGAAGAACGGTAGTAGTAGTAGTAATCATTTACGGTAAGTAATGTAGATGTTTTTATATAACTATATTTTCGCACGCTGATGCTGCGTTTTCATTCATTCATTACACACATATTCTTTCATATATAAGCTCTCTTTCTACACAAAAAAGATGAGTCCTAATCTCTCCTTTTTGTTTTTATTTAAGAACAATACTATATATTTTCCAACCGACCCGAATAAAACAACAACAACCAATATATATACGACACACACCCCCGCCAGCAAATAAATAGTTTACTTGAAGATCGCATTAGCCTTGGCGGAAGCCTCCGCAACCAACGGAGCCGCAGTGTCGAGGTCCTTTGATCGGATGGCAAAGTCCAACTTTTCAATCGTCTTGAACAAGTCTTTATTCGCCGCTGCGTTGTCGCTGTAGTTGTTCACGTCAAATCTCAAAGTGTACATAGCGCGTCTTAAAGCGTTGCCAGCTTGAGTCCAATATTTCTTCCCGACGTATTGTGTAACTTCACCACTCAAACGGGACGCGGCTTCTGCTCCTCTCTTCTTAGTTTGTTCGGTCGTCAACTTTTGCAAAAAGAATCTAGACGCGCCATCTGATCTGGTCGATTCGTTAATGTTCAAGTCACGAGCCTAATTAATAATAAAGTTTAATAATAATAATAATGAGAGAGAAAAGGAGGAGGGTCAGTTCTCTTGATTTCAAGAAATCGCGTGATATGTAGAGTGGGGGAAGAACGCGACGACGGACCGACCGCCTTTTTTTATTTTTTCAATCTCTCACACACAAAAACACTCTGCTGGATGGGAAAACAGAGATGGGATAAAAATCGGATAATGAGATACGAATATATCGCGCTATTAGGCGCGGATTCTAATCAATCCTAATCACATGCGAATTTCAATTAAACATACCTCGTAGATGAGCTGTAAACCACCAACATTTTCCGCACGCTTATCCGTGAGTTCGATGTTATTCAACGCCAACGCCGGGGACGCTTGCAACGCAATCATAGTCGCAGCGGCGAACGAAATGCTCTGTTTTTTGGTTTGTTGTTTTTGAGAGAGAGAGGAGTTAAGAAATTAGTATATGCCGATAGTTGCTAATATCATAATGAAATTAATGACGAATTCGAAATAAAACACATTCATGAGAAAAATAAATTCCTCACATATTCGAACGCGCTTGAAATAATCAATTTCTCTCTTCGCGAACATGTTCTTTGATATACATAATTCAGAAAAGAAGATCTCGATTAACTAAAAATCTAAGCGTAAAATAATAATTCTCTTCTCCTGCTGCTTCTCTCGCGTACCTTCTTCGCGAAATCGTTCGACGCTTGGACGGTTACGGAAACTTTTTGCGTCTTCTTGACGTTTGTTTTAACTGAGACACATTTGCCCGTGAACGCAGAAGTAAGAGCAGACATCTTTCTCTTTTTTTATGTATAAAGTGCGAAATATAACGTTTGTGAGTGTTTTGTTTTCCATATATTCGTAATGTTGAAATCTAACACTAGTATCACACAAAAGATATCACTACTTTTTAAGAGAACCGGAACCGAGAAAACACAACCAAACCAAATAAAATCAAACACGGCATCAAAATTGAAAATTGAAAACACACACACACAATCACAAGCACTAAATAGCGCGTTCGTTCTCTTTGTTTGTTGCTAATATTATGCCGTATTCAAACAAACAAACAAACAAAAGCGAAGAAAAAGAAAAACCCCACTTTTATTTTATTTTATTTTTTTAATAAATAAATAATTTAAAAAGACCATATAGGCGTTTATTTCCAGAAATTGTTACAAATTTTCCTCAATTAGAATTCAATTCATTATTTTAATGAGGTTTTTAAGTTTTAATTTCACGGGAAAATACAAATTTCTTCCTATTTTTTATTTTTTATTTAATTTATAATTTAATTGAATATATAAATAATTTCAATGAATAATAAATCCCGTAATTTCATTGATTATAAAACAATAATTAGTGCGTTGAATAAGATTTATTGTAGTATGGGTTGAAATGATATGTTTATATGTTTATTTAAGTGTTATTACGGGGAAATAATTTTGTAAATGATTAATTATTTTAATTATTTTGAAAAAATAAATATCTTTTCCCTAATTATAATTTTAGCATGTAAAAGGAATTAAAAACAAAATTTAATAAATCACTCTGCCCAAATTATTATGTTTTTTTGGGATATGTATATATTTTAGACCATTAATTTTCAAATATTTTATTTTATTTTTATTTTTATTTTAAAACTCGTCTTCCTCGAGTGAATGCCTCAAAAAACGTGAAGATGTTGCAACATCGTCATACTCAAACACTATTAGCTACACGCGGGCAGAAGCATTGTCACGACTATCATCGTAACATCGTCCGCCCTTTTAATAAGAATTACGCTCGACGTATCAGAGCAGTTTATGCTTCGAATGACGACGACGAACAACAACCAACAGAAGAAGAAGAAGATTCGTTGCGTTCGTGGAAAGTAATCTCCGAAGCTCCTTCTTCTTCTTCGCAACAACAACAACAACAACAACAACAACAACAACAACAATTACCAGCTTCTTCCTTTTATTCTTCCTCGGAATTCGCTGTTGAAGAAATTAATAGTATTAATAGCAAGAGTGGTGGTATTCCAATAATAAGTCCAAACACAAAAAGAAGAACGCAAATGGCTTTTACTTGCAATAAGTGGTAAGAAGGTTTGAAGAAGAGTACTCCCATACTCCATTTCTTCTTCGTCTTCTTCTCTCAATCGTAGTATATATCATAATACGCAACGATTTGTTTCTTATTGTACTAACGCAAAACTTTCTTCCTTCTTCTCACATGTATGTATTCGTAGCGGCGTACGAACGAAGCGAAACGTGAACAGAGACAACTTAAGCACCGGTACGACGTGGGTGCAGTGCGGTAACATTTATTGTGAAGTATGGCATAAAATAGTAGACAATCTAGGTTTGATTTGGGAATGTTCAGAAATGGATTAATAATTTAATGTTATGTAGTATTTAGCAACTAGTAGCAGGCGCGATTTAACGATTTTAGTACTTGTTGAATGAACAAACCGTTTATTGATACGTCCTCCTCACATGCAACTCACGACCCACTTTACATATAATTCACACTTTGTTCCTATAGGAAGAAGAACCAGAGACAATTCACTCAAAGACACGCAGAACTTGATAGTATATCTATATATATATATAATCATTCCTGTTGAACATTGTAAAGAGATTGATTGATTTCAATCATTGACTGAGCAAGCAGACAGAGAGAGAAGCGCTTTCGTAGCGAGAGTTGAAGAAGTAAAAGTTACGATTTCGATGTTTTGTTTTGCGACGAGTCGTCAGCCTATTAATAATAAAAACATAATAATAAGAAGAACGAGGAGAAGAAGAGTGGGAGAAATCATACGAAGAAGAAGAAGAACGGGAAATGATTACGGTGATGATGTAATAATAGTATTAGCGATGAGAAGAAACGACGACGACGACAAAAATGGTAAAGATGATGACGAAGCAACGAAATTGAGCAGAAGAGCACCTGAAATAGTACAACGACGAACGTCATCATCCTCATTTTCATCCTCATCCTCATCATCGTTTAATGATTGGATCGTTCAAGATTCGAAGAACAACGCGAAGAAACTATTAAAGAAAGTATCTTCCTTACCTTTAGCTATATCTGAGTTTGCCGCAATTGCCGGGTTCTCCGCGCTCGGTACAGTTATTGAACAAAATAAGAGTTACGCTTGGTACGTCGAGAACTATCCACCGGGGAATGAGGCGCCAATTTTTGGTTTGGTTGATTTTACGTTTATATTAAACAATGGATTAGATCATTTATATTCTACGTGGTATTTTGTGTCCTTGTTATCTTTACTCGCCGTATCTTTAACCGCGTGCACAGTAACGAAACAACTACCGGTTTGGCGAGTCGCGGCTAAATGGAAGTTTATTAAAAAAGCAAACGCGTTTTTAAAGACAACGAAAGCTTTGGACGAGCGCGAGAGCTTGAGTAACGCTCGAGTTATAGATTTAGCGAACGCTTTAGCAGACCGCGGATATCAAGTGTTCTTACAAGAAGAACGCGATGGAAATTATTTATTATACGCCTTTAAAGGTTTAATCGGTCGTTTGGCTCCAATCGGTGTGCATGCTGCATTGCTATTGACCTTAGGAGGTTGCGCTTATAGTGGTTTAGGAGGACTTGGTGGTTCTATAATGGCACCAAAAGATACCAGTTTTACGATTTCGGATGGCTTAACCAGAGGATCTCCGTTATCAAAAGTGCCTAATTTCGCGAAAACGAGTCAAGTTTTCGTAAAAGATTTCACGATTGATTATTTACCGAGCGGCCAAGTCAGTCAATTTTATTCCGATTTAGAAGTCATTGACGAAAAAGGAAAAGTGGTTGATAGTAAAGTAATATCTGTAAACGTACCTTTGAGATATGGTGGCGTGACTATGTATCAAACGGACTGGTCCATGAGTTCCATGCGCGTTTCGGTCGTTCCAATTTTTGACAACGACGTTGATGTTTCGAAGAACGAACAGAGACAATTAGTATTGCCAATGGCAAACTTAGAGAACAAAGGTGATTTCAAAGGTAAAATATGGGGCACGTTTTTACCTCTCGATACTGCTACTAACAATAACGAAAACAAGAAAATAGGCATCTCCTTAGTCGCTCGAGACTTCCAGTCTGTTGCAATTTATGACTCCAAAGGCTCGTTCATCGGCGTGAGGCGACCTCAATCGAAGAAACCTATTGCTATTCCGCAGGATCATATCCAGTTAACTATTGAAGAAATAGCCGGTTCTACTGGTTTAGAGTTGAAGACTGACCCGGGCGTTCCATTCGTCTATTGTGGTTTCGCCGGCTTACTCGTGACTTCGTTCTTAAGTCTTCTGAGCCACTCGCAAGTGTGGGGGTTTTATCAACAAAAACGAGATTCTTCTCCTTCTTCTTCTTCTTCTTCTGCTGCTGCCGTTGCTGTTAAAAATATTACCGACGACGTTGCTGACGGTGATGAAGAAAATACGAACGTTCCTACTAACGAGAACGTTTTGTTCGTCGCCGGTTCCAGTAATCGTTCTAAAGAAGAGTTCAGAGATGAGTTCAATGCAATCATGGATGAGTTACCTGAGTATGTTTAACAGAATTACTCTAGAGCGTTGAATATAATTAATATGTTTATATGAAGAGACGATTTTGGCCACAAAAAGATGCCCTATATTTGCTTCTGTGTGTTTTCCACTTTTCCTTATCATCATCGTAAAAGCGCTTTATTTATTTATTATTTTTACTATTTTTTTAAGTCGCGAACGAAACAGTATACTTACTCTCTCTATTAATTATTACATAAATAGAATCTAACGATGATCAGCACTGCTTCATCTGCTGCCAGATCATCGTTATTTAATACTAATACTAATACTAATAATAGTCGTCGTCGTCGTCGTCGTCTGATTTTGATGAGAAATAATAATAATAGAACTTTTACGATAGTCGCACAATCATCGAAGTCGGAAACACAACAACAACGACAACAAAAACAACAAACTGTTCAAGAAGAACTCACGAAATTAGAGAAAGAGTTGATTCTCATGCTCGATCCGGAAGAAGTGTCTGAGGGAGAAGCGCGAGAGAGGAAGTTACCGAAAGCGAGCGACGTTCGTCAAATGCGCTCGAGGATAAATAAGTTGAAGAAGGAAGTACTGAACGGACGCGGTAATGATGTAATGATTGTTTCATCCTCTGAAACGACTACTACTGCAACTAAGAGAGGGACTATTAGCGCCCCGGCGGAAGAAGAGGCTAAGACGATCGCGAAGAGAGAGCTCGAGAAGTTACGGAAAGAACGAGAGCAGTTGTTGAAAATGCGAGCGCAAGTTGAAGAGAATGAAAGATTGAAAAAGGGGAAGATGATGATGAAGACGACGACGACGACGACGACGACGACGACGACGGCAGCAGTAACGCAAGATGCACAGCCGAAATTTGAAGATCCAGTGACGACGACGACGACGCAAATGAAACCAAAAGCTGCAGACGAGCGAAAGGCGCGTCTAGCGCACGCCGAAGCAGATAAACATGTTTCGAAAGAAGATTCTGCTACTGCCAGCGAAACCATCACCGCTACTACAGTAATAGATGATGAAATAATGGAAGCTTTGTTAGAGAAAGAAGAGCGAGCGAGGGAAGAGGCGGAAGAGCTCGAGGCATCGAGGTTAGCGGCTGAAGCCGAAGAAGCGAAATACGCTTCCTATCTCGAAGAAACTGGCGATTTCATGAACACGACGAACAACTCTGGGATCCGCTCAGGAATTAACGATCCGTTTTTGGATAGAATATTCAATGTTCAGAAACTTGAATCTGATTTGCTAGAAAATCTCGAAATGCAAGCAGACCTTCGCGCGATTGAAGATATCGAAGACAAACTCGAAACGCAGAAGAAAGAAGCCGAAGATATGAAAAGAATCAAAGCCGAAGCCGAAAAGGCCAAGAAACTTGAAGAAGTGAAATTAAAAGCTTTAGAAGAGGAGAAGCAGTCAATTATTGCCAAGCAGCAGAAGGAAGCGCGCGCAAACGCGCAAAAAATCGCAGCCGCGCAAGCCGAATTAAAAGCCATGGAAGCCGAAACAAAAAGATTGCAGAAACTCGCGGAAGTTAATAAGGAGAAGGAAAATAAGATGACCACTTTTGTTGATGCAAAACGACAATCGGAGGCACCGATCGAGTCTCCCGGATCGCAAGCAATCAAAGAGCTTCTCGAGAAAAAGCAAGAGGAAGCTGCAAAAATTCGAGAATTGGGCGTCGTTGAGGACGAACTCGCCAAGCGCGATATCGCAGAGGCTGCGAAAAAGAACAAGGCTATTCGTGAAGCGAAAGAATCTGAAGAGCTGGCAGCTCAGAAAGTTGCCAAAGCCGAAGCAGAGTTAAAGCGCAAAACTGATGAAGAAGCCGAGGCGCAGCGTGTGGCTGAGTTGAAAAAAATTGATTCCGCGCAAAAAGCGAAAGAGCAACTTTTGCGATTGAAAAGAGAGGCGGAAGATCTAAAAGCCGCCGTAGAAGCGAAGAAATTAATAACGCAAGTAGCTAAAGCAAAAGTTCAAGCTAAAATGAAAGCAGCGAGTGAAGGAGAAGCTGCGAATGCCTCTGCTGCCGCTCAAGCAGCAAAGGAAAAAGCTGAAAAAGATGTGAAAGAAGCCGCTCAAGCGAAAGAAGCCGTCGAAAGGAAAGCGCTTGAAAAACAACTCCGAATTGAAGAGCTCGGAAAGTTAGAGCAAGCAAAAGCAGACGCAGCAAAAGCGAAAGCAGATGCCGAATACGCTAAAGCAGAAAAGAATGCTAAAATGTTACAAGAAAAGATAGAAATTTTGAACGACGACAACATCGAACACCTCAGAGCAAAATACGAAGAACTGGCTAGACAAGCGGATGCATCTCCTGGCGCAAAAAGAGATTGGTCAGAGGCGATTAAAATTGCTGGAGATAAAGTCAGGTGCATGGAAGCACATTCTCACGGGCAGTTGCCAAAAAATGACGAACTTTGGTCGATTTCGCCAAAAGTACCGCTTCCAGGGCAGTCAGTCGTCGTTTCGTATTGCAATCAAAAAACTGTTTTGAATGGAAGACCAAAAATCTTCGCTCACTTCGGCACAAATCAATGGTCAAATGGCGCCGAACAGTTTGAAATGATTCCACGCACGAGTACGTCCGCAGCAGACAAAGTTTGGTTCGATGCTAAGGTTTCAGTTCCAAGTAAAGCGGTTATTTTAGATTTTGTATTCTCTGACGGCAACGGTGCGTACGATAACAATAATAGAGCCGATTTCCACGTTCCAGTTGCTCATGCGAACGAATTGCTCGAAAGATCTCGCATCGAGTCTTGTATTAAAATATACTCAAAACTTCGCGTGGAGAGAGAGGAAGAAGACCGCTTAGAGGAGTTGAGACAAGCTGACAGAACAAAGCTGAAAGCGATTGCGAAAGTGAAAGCTGCAGAGCTCACGGCGAAACAACGCGCGCACGTCTTGTTCACTATTCCTGAATTCCCCAAAGCCGGTGAACCGTTCAAGTTGTGCTATAATCCAAAAAACACTGTTCTTAAAGGTGCAACTGGAGTTTCAATCGTTGGTGGGTGGAATCGATGGAGTCATGAACAAGCAATACCGATGACAAAGATGTCCCCAGATCCAAGTTGCAAAGCAGATTCAAAAGATTATTATTCTGTACAATTAACATCACCGAGGAATGCTTTCATGTGTGATTTCGTTTTTTGCGATGAAAATGGTCAGAATTATGATAACCGTAATCGTTTGGATTATCATCTCCCGATTTCGAGCGGTATTAATGCCGATGGATCGAAAGCTTGCGAGAAACCGATGCACGTGATGTCTGTAGCCGTGGAGATGGCGCCAATCGCAAAAGTAGGAGGTTTAGGTGACGTTGTCACTTCTTTATCGCTCGCTGTCGAAGCCGAAGGACATAACGTAGAAGTCGTGTTACCAAAGTACGACTGCATGAAGTACGATTTAATTGATGACTTGAAAGAAATCCAAGGTTTTCAATGGGGTGGAACGTATAATCACGTATACTCTGGCACCGTCGAAGGCGTAAAGACTTTTTTCATCGATCCAGACAACGGAATGTTCAAAGTAGGAATGGTGTACGGAACTGATTACCTCTCTATACCAATGACTGATCAAGAACGTTTTGGTTTTTTCTCGAAAGCTGCACTTGAATGGATGTTACAGTCTGGGAGAAATCCGGATATTATTCATATTCACGATTGGCAAACTGCGCCGGTTGCAAAGTTTTTGGCCGAGGATTATGCTCAATTCGGACTGGGCAATCCAAAAGTTATCTTCACGATTCACAATTTGCATTACGGACAAGCTCTTATTGAGGACGCAATGCAGCACTGCGCAATTGCAACGACTGTTTCTAGAACGTACGCCAAAGAGATTGCGAACGAAGGCTGCGTCAAAGCAAATCTTCACAAATTGCACGGCGTCGTCAACGGTATTGATCCAGATATTTGGGATCCACGGAACGATAAGTTTCTTCCACGATTTTTCAGTGAAGATGAAGTCATCGCAGGTAAAGCTGCAGCTCGACAAGCTTTGTGTTCGAGATCGAATTTGTATAATAATCCAAACGTTCCAATGATTGGCGTTGTCACGCGCTTGACGCATCAGAAGGGAATTCATCTCATAAAGCGAGCGATTTATCGCGCACTCGAGCGTGGATGCCAAGTTTGCTTACTCGGATCTGCCCCAGACGAGAAAGTTCAGCGTGAGTTTGAGGAAATGGCGCACCAATTAAAGCAAGAACATTACAACACTGCTGCGTTGCACCTTTTTTATGACGAAACCATGTCGCACTTTATTTATTCTGGAGCGGATATGATTTTAGTGCCGTCGATGTTTGAACCATGCGGTCTATCTCAGCTCATTGCCATGCGTTACGGTACAGTTCCAGTCGTTCGCCGAACAGGAGGTTTGGCAGATACTGTATTTGATGTAGAACATGATCACGCAAAGGCGGCTTGGGAGGGCATGACTCCGAACGGTTTCTCGTTCGACGGTACTGATGAAGGATCGATTGATTACGCTCTCGACCGTGGCATTGACATGTTTTACAACGATATCGACGCCTTTAGAAAATTACAAGCTAACTGCATGAGTCAAGATTGGTCGTGGAACAGACCTGCGCTTGAATACATCGAATTGTTCCATGCAGCTCGTCGAAAATAGTTAAAATAGAAAGCGCGCACGCTGCAATTGAAATACCGCTGGAAAACTTTTTGGTTAATTCCTCAATTGCTACTTGAGTTTCTCCGTTATTTGCGTAAGCTATAATAACTACGTTTGTCGCAACGGGTTTACTATAGATATATATTTATTAAATTAAACGCTAAACAAAATCTAAACTCTCCTCATTTCGCACGATATTCCAGCATCTTCGCGCTCACACACATCGCAAAATGATTTACCAGAGGTCGTCGTGGTCGTCGCATTCAATAAGCACTTCTCTACTCTTTCGTTTATAATCGTCGTCATCAACGGATGCAACGCGATCGGCGCGGCCACCATGTATTCTAATTCTACAATCCCTCTATACTCCTCAGCACATTCTTTCACTAATTTTGGAATATCTTCTTTTATATGTCTTCCCGGTGATAGGAAGAACGGTGCGATGACTATTGTTCTACATTCCGAGTTTTCGATTAATTTCCTAAACGCTTGCGCTATAGTCGGTTCTGCTAATTCCATGTGTGCAGCTTCACAGAAATATTCTATACAATCCTCTTCTTCTTCTTTATCTTTACAATAGATTTCTTTGTACATCTGGACGAATCTCTCTAATTGATCGTTCGATGATTTCGCTCTCGATCCATGGTCGACTACGATGATACCAATCTTCTTCTTCCCCTTCTTTTGCTTCTTATTGTTATTTATATCGTCGTCGTCGTCGATGGATAAAGATGATGAAATAACATTATTATTATTAGTCAGTGTTCGATTTTTGATTGTAGTAACGTCATTAAATACTGCTCTTCTTCTTCTTCTTCTTCTTATTGATGATGATGATGATGGGGTATAATAAGCATAATTTATAGCATTAATACTGCTACTACTACTAGTGCGCATCGTGAGACGATTGATCAGTCTATATTACGTCTTCGTTTTATTGATGAGCGCTTTTTTGTGCAAACTCTCATCGAGAAAATTTACATATTTATCATAGAGAAAAATAGACCGCCTCTGTTTTTGTACCAAACTACCAATGTCCAATGAAGAACTATTTTATTCATTTCGTAGGTGAGAACGAGGCAGCAGTGCATAAAGTCGTATTAAATGCGGTGACCATTGGAGCAATCTTCGCAATAGTTTCCCTCCACTCGATAGCCGTTCGAGCGGATTCTCGAACTTTGATGTGTGATTGGAACGAGTCGTACTTCCAAATCTCGATGAACTTGTTCAAATCACCGACGTCACAGTATCCAATCCATAATAATTCGCCTAATTTGTTCGTATCGCTTTTAATCTTTGATGGTAAACCTTCCGCGTATAAGTTCTGCATCTTCGGTATCGGGTTATATCCTAACTGTAAAGTATACGTCCTGATTTCAAAGACGCTGCTTTTGTCGCCGCCGTCGTCATCCATCATTTTAGTCGCATTCTTTTGAAAGCTATTCAACATCAAACCAGCGGCTTCTGTTGCCACGTTAGCCTCGATGTACACCTCTGAGTGTTGTTCTTCGATCATTTCAATCGATTTCTCGAGAAATTTCTGCCAACTCTTATCCTTTCTCATCTTCTCCCTTATTAAATCTCTCTCATCGTAGTCTTTGTAGTGATAAACGTGCGTTAATACGTTCAAATCCGAGCCGACTTCGGGGATGAAAAACCCACAGAACCCTGGTGATAATTCTTTCCTCTTCTTTGCTGATTTTGCGCATAATTCTAAATACTTCGAGAGATCGTTCGGTTCAACTTTATACTTCCTGATTTCATAAAAACCATTCGGCGATTGTTTCGTTGTCGTCTCTGTTCCAGATAGTGTTCGTTTAGTAGTAGTAGTAGTAGTAGAAGAAGAAGAAGAAGAAGAAGAAGAAGATATACAGTTTATGTAGCTTGAAGCATTGATAAAGTTATTAACGATGCGGCGCCTTGTGTGTGATAACATCTTGTGACGACTGGTGTCCTTTGCCACCATTTTGCTCTTACAGCTCTCAAAAAATGTTTTGCTATTTTCTCTCTCTCTCTCTCTACTAATATTTTGTTTTGTTCGTCTTGACCCCCCTTCCTCGTTGTGTTCTTCCCGTTTATTTATACATTTGTTTTTTCTCTTTAACTTTACTCTCTCTTTCACGCGCTATCTTGATGTCGATGGCACTCGTGTCAACCATCGCATCATCACTTTTTTGCTACTTGTTTTGTTTCCTAATTTTAATATAATATATATACACGTTTTCCATTTTTCTTTTCTTTTAAATTATTTTACTGCTGTTTTTGTATCATCATCATCATCATAGTTAATCATCGTTATGAGGTGATGGTGTGTTAATCGTTGTTTGTTTTTCTTTTTCTTTGATATCGAGCTGTCGCTTCTTCGCCTCGACTTGTTCTTTGTAATTTTGACGTCTCTTTTTCATCTCTTCGTCGGCTAAGCGTTTTCTTTCAGCTTCTTTCTCTTTCATGAGTTTCAACTTTTGAATACGCAATTCGCGCTCTTCTTTTTCTTTCTCCACGTCTTTATCGGAACCGTCGCGGTTTTCAAAAGATCGTTTCGTGCCAGAAATTTGGTACCCGTGCAAAGAAGCCGTACGCTTCTTCGTATCGAGCAAGAAGGATGATTTTTGTTGTTTAGTCGTATCGAAAGAACTTTCGAGCGATTTTGAAACAATCGCTGCAGAATCAATCGAATTATTAATAATATTTGTTGACGAATCAACTCCTATTAATGTGCTGCCTTGACCATTATTGTTCGATTGAATGACATCGCCGAATCTATTCACGCGTTTGGCGTTGACTTCGAGGTATGACTTTGTTCTAGGCTTTTCAGTTTTGCGCAAAGTAAAGTGATTGTTCTTAATCGTCATCGTCGCATCTTGTTCAGCATCACGAATGATGTTTAAAAACTGTGCTTCGAGAGGGATATAAACGCCAGATGTAACGAAAGAGTCTTTATCGTTTTCAGAGAGACTTTTCAACTTCTCGCGGATCGATTTCAAAGCGTCCGAAACCACCGGTACGCTTCGAACAAACTCCTTCACATCGACGATTGAACAATTGGCATTAGTAGTACTAATATCTGCTGCTGCTGTTGTTGTTGTGCTTTCGCTTTTATTTTTATCATTATCATTATCTATTCTTCTCCCCTTTAAAACCTTCGCCATCGAGGAAACCCATTGATCCGAATCGTTCAATCCTCGATCTACCGCGTCATTCACTAATTCATGATTCGGATTTAATACTCTAGAGAAGAACAGGGCGTAAAAAAACCCTCGTCTTTGCTCTAAATCGAATATACCGTATTCATTTAAAAAGATCTCGCAGGTCTCCTCCGTGATATTAATCGCAGAAGGACCCCACGCTTGCGCTAACTTTGTTGAAATTTGCGTCCCTAATGGACTGATTCGCACAACGTTGCTCGCGTGTAATGAACCGTTGTTATTGTTATTATTAGTAGTACTGCGCGAATTTTTAAAACTCGACATTTAAGCGGATTCGGATGTTCCACTTATACGTGCGCGCGTTTCTTTTATGTTTCTGTTTGACTTTCACCTTTACACGATTAGTTCGAACAATACTATATATTATTATTATTATTATTTATTATTTAGTATCGTTCGAACCAGTTCAAGGCTGAAGAGTGAGGACACCCAAAGAACTCCTATTAACAAGTATAGGTTGCCCTTTTCATTCTTGCAAGAACGAGTCTTTTGGTGAACTTTTGATTCTCGATCGACGGCAGCACTCACTGAATGAAATTTGAAAAAGAACAGAATGTGATTTATTAGGGTATAGAGAAGTAAAGAGCCTCGAATAAGGCTCGAAAGTTTGTGGTTCTATAGAACTAATAAGCTATACTTAATGAGCTAAGAATTAAGAACTAATTTAAGAGGTTGTTTTCGTTGCTCGTGCTTTTTACGGCCATCGCGTTCGTTTCGTTCGACCTCGCGTCTGGTTCTCGAGATCTCGTCTTCCGAGAATTTCAACGAGAAGCGATTGGTGTTCGTCGAAGTACACATTCGGTCTGGACAGTACGCGGCGTCACCATCATCGTTATCATCATCATCATCACGTGGAGGAGAAGAAGAGGAAGAAGAAGAAGAAGAAGAAGAAGAAGAAGCGCGCTTCAATGATGAAGCTTGCGCTTTACACTTCATTTTTCTACAACCGCACGTGAAATCATTTCGTTTAATACCGTCGCCGCCGCAAAAATTTCCCATTACGACTTTATCTTCGTAGAGCTTTTTGAGCATCAAGCTTTCGCATTCGAAACAATGAACGTCATCGCCAACGGCTCTGTTACCGCTTGTTTTGTAGTAGTGATATTTTGATGCAGCCGCTCGATCTTCGTCCTCATTTTTCCCATCATCGTCATCATCGATAGCAGCAGCTGAACCAAAACCGTATAAATCGACGACTTCGCACGTTTTATAAAGCACCATGAACATGGCCAAACCAGTCGAGGGAACGTTACCGCCAAAATATGGACCTTTGTGCTTTGAAATGCATTCTTCTTCTCGAAACTTTTCGAGCAAGAACTTTGCGTTTCGAATCGGATCCGTTGTTAAATATGTTACCCTCGCATCTTTTCGTTCATTCGCTATTTTATCGTGAAATTTCACAAACTCCTCCTTATCAGAACGTAAGGTAATCAATCTCAAGTTTTTTTCTAAAGGCATAATAAAACCGCGATATACATGATAAGGACTTCTCGTGTAATGACGCGTCCATAGACGATTTAAAGCTCGATGTGTTGTTTTTCGACCGACCCAAATTGCGTGTCCCATCGTCGGCGCCTGATTCAAACGAACGACTACATCGTGGCTGTCAATCGCGTCTCCGAATGAATATTTTCTAAGTTCTCCGCCGTTCCCAATTAATGCGCACGTCGGTTTAACCATTCTTGAAGATAGCGGGCCGAGATTTTTCCAAACCGTAAACGGAGACGTCTTTGGAAACAGATTTAGTACTCGTTCTTTGTCATACTTCTCCTCTGTATCGTTGAAACCATGTCTTTGATAATTCTTTTGCGTTACGGCTAAATTCTCCACGTCTAAATGTTCAAATATCTTCCTCGCACCTTTTGCAAATTCGATGATTTTGCTTCTATCGCGTCGTTGACAATCGATAAAGCGAGAAAAATCCAACCTATCTTGTACGCTCTTCCTTTGAAACCAAATAGCTTTCTCCTCTGAATCGATTCCGGTTCGTTTTAAATCATTCACTTTCCACGTTTTACTCCACGTTGAATACTTCCACCCTTCACCGTGGTCTTTATTCTCTCGTCCTACGTTATTATTATTATTACTATTACTATTATCATTATTATTCTCTTCATCGATATCGATACCGCTTTCGTCCTCTTCTATTCCTTGAACGCCACTACGTCCACCGCTCGCACTATTCTTCTTAGCAGTGATAGATTGCTCCCTAAACTTTGGGAATATCCCTTTCCCATCGTTCGGATCGTACAATTGTCTCCCCCCTAACATTCGCCATCTCTCGATCTTATTCACAATCTCATTCGGTAACTTACTATTATTATTATTATTATTCTTAACATCAGTATTAACAGTATTACTGTTTCGTTGGAACATGATAATAAACACAAATATCATCATCATCATCATCATCATCATCATCATCATCATCATCATCTTCGTATTATTATTACTATCATTATTAGAACTAAAGCGTACTCTTAACTGCTCAAAAGTGTTCGTTAAATATAAACTAATCCTTCGCAGCGTCCTCTTCTTCTTCGCCTTCTTCTTCGTCAGTTCTTCCATATCTCGTTCCTCAGAACTCCTTATCGCACGACCTGGCGTAATTCTCATCTCATTAAGGTTTACTTTCATTTCAAAAACATCTCGCGTTTGCGTTCGATTTATTCATATACCCATTTTACGCGTTTGCGTTCTTCTTCCTCTAGAAAAGAGGTAATGTAATGTATTGAGTGAGTTTTTTTGACATGTCAGAAAATGACAAAATGTACTGATGCAACGAGTATATCTTACACACGTACTCTCCATAACTCACGCTAAACGAAGAAACGTGTACAGAATATGATATATATATATATATCAGTATTATATTATCATATTGCAGTTAATGGTCGCGCGCGTTGGCTGACTATATTAAGATTGATTGATTGGAATATTGATTGCGGTGCGATGTAAGTTATGATTATTATTCATTTCTTGGACGATTTTGCCCAAGCGTTTATCCATTCTTGCGCTTCTTCGGCGGCTTTATCGACGCCTGCAGCTTCGCCAGTGCTTGGTTTTACTGCTGCTGCTGCTGCAGGGACGGATTTCCAGGCGTCGATCCATTTTTGAGCATCCATGGCTTTATCGCCTGCAGCGGCGGCTTTAGCCTCTGCAGGTTCTTTAGCCATTGGTGCAACCGCGGCATCTTTAGCGGCTTTAGAAGCAGCTAACTCTTTCGCTTTAGCGTCTTGCTTTGCCTTGATTTCAGCGTTTGCTTGCTCTTGCTTCTTTTTCATCTCGGCGGCTTGCGCATCAGCCTTAGCCTTGGATTCCGCGATTTCCTTCTCTTTGTTCTTCCCCGCCGCGTCTAATCCGGCTTGTAAAGCTTTGGCCGAAGAGGAGACTTGCTTCTTGAGCTCGGCTTGGACTTTGGCGGCAGCTGCCGCTGCAGCCGCAGCGCGTTTCTCTCTCGCGGCTGTCGCCGCAGCTTCTTTCTCTGCGTTCAAGGCGGATAAAATGTCACTTTCCGACGTCAAACCTTTCGGAGTCGCCGATGCTTCGATACCGACGAAACTATCCGGTTTCGGGTCTCTTGCCGCAGGATTCATGTTCGCGACTGCTTCTCTCGATCTTTTTGAATCTTCAGTCGTTTGCATGTACTTTGCTCGGTCGCTTTGGCTCAATCGTGAGAGAATTGTTCGGTCACGATTCTTAAGCGCGTTCGTGCGCTTTGATTTGTCAGAAATGGCAGAAATCATGCGATCAACGTCGTTAATAACGGAAGCCAAAGGTGAAGATTCAATTTCTGGTGCTGCTTCAACTTCTTTACCAGCAGCGATCATCGCACCAAAGTTGAACAAACCACCTCCTTGTTTTGGGGCAGATGCTTTTGGTGCAACGACTGGAGAACGAGCAACCCTCAGCTGTTTTTGCGTACCAAAAGATGGCAAAGATGGCATTTTAAACCCAGCGGCAGCCTTTGAAGAAGTGGCTTTCGCCGGTGGTGATGGCGGTGGTGGTGGCGTTGGTTCTTTCTTCGCGCCAAAGCTGAACATCGGCATCTTTGCCGGCGGTGGTGGTGGCGGTGCTTCTTTCTTTGTCGTACCGAAGCTGAACATCGGCATCTTTGCCGGCGGTGGTGATGGCGGTAGTGGTGGCGGTGCTTCCTTCTTTGTCGTACCGAAGCTGAACATTGGCTTCTTTGCCGGTGGTGATGGCGGTGGTGGTGGCGGTGCTTCTTTCTTTGTCGTACCGAAGCTGAACATCGGCATCTTTGCCGGCGGTGGTGATGGCGGTAGTGGTGGCGGTGCTTCTTTCTTTGTCGTACCGAAGCTGAACATTGGCTTCTTTGCCGGTGGTGATGGCGGTAGTGGTGGCGGTGCTTCTT
>Ga0114998_10000513_pt1 | contig 28725 bp, 25 predicted proteins | sample ArcticOcean_MG_C_5_FD_87044 | JGI IMG/M metagenome (GOLD analysis project Ga0114998, IMG submission 87044) | Marine microbial communities from western Arctic Ocean - ArcticOcean_MG_CB4_138 | ecosystem: Environmental > Aquatic > Marine > Oceanic | place: Arctic Ocean: Canada Basin | collected... | reverse complement strand
GTCACGCATCAATGTTTCAAAAACCGGGCCGGTTGCCGCCATTAATGTCATCTGATCCTTACGGCGCTGCTCCATGCGCGTTTGATTTTTTGCTTGTTGTTGATTTGAAATAAATTGGACTTTTTCGTCAAAATTCACTGCCAAAACTCTGAATTCATCCGCGTCCATCGAACTGCGCTGTTCGGTCAGACGTGCTTCTTCCAACTCTAATTCTTGCAGAAGGCGTTTGTTATCAGCAATCTGTAATTGCTCCATCAGCCGCATTTCTGCCATAAGTCGCTGGCCGTAGAGAGTTTCACTCAGCACACGTTGTTTATCGATTATTATCACTGAGGTTGAGGGCAAGTTGGCTGTCTGCGCCGAAACATACCCCACAGTTGTGACCAAAAAAACAATCCAAATGATCAGGATGCGAAATGTGGTCATGGGATCCTCAGAAGATTGACGAAATGGTGAGTTCAAAGCTTTCGGTTTTATCGTTGGTCTCAGATTGCAACACATCCATAAAATTAAACCTCAGTGGCCCAATGACAGTTTTCCAAAATAACGAAAAGCCGACCGTGTGACGAAGCTTGAACTTTTCAGATACCACTAACCCGTTAGTAGTTTCCAATCCCCACAGAGAACCTACGTCGTAGAATACACCCCCTGTGAGCCCGTACTCGTTTGGTATTCCCAAGGGAAATTGGCCTTCAAAGCGGGCAACCGCATAATTTGTGCCACCGAGAGCGTCATCGTAAGAGCCTGACTTTACTTCGCGTGGCCCTACGCCATTTGCGTCAAACCCACGCAACATATCGGATCCAAGCGAGAAGCGATCGTTAACCCGACTGCTGCCCTTCATAAACGACATTGTGCCGCCTTCAAGGGTGGCAGAAAGCGTAACTTCTTCTGCCATAACCTTTGTTTGCCCGGTTGTTTTAAAACTTGTTTTGACAAAAGAATTATCGCCGCCAAACCCACCAATCTCCTGCCCGAGTTGAAACAGAATTCCTGAATTGGTGTTTAGACCCTTTCGACGGCTGTCATAGGTATATCTATACCCGATCGAGCTGTTCAACACATCGCCCTTTTTAATTTCATCTTTGATGATGCCGCTGACCGCAGTGCTGGCTGTCAAACCCGAGGCGACTTTGGACGTGGAGATGCTGTAGCTCAGGTTCAAGGCGCTATAGTCGGTTAGCGGAAATCCAACCGAGGGCGAAAAAGAAGTCGCGCTTGAGTTGAAAGATACATTATCATAGGTATAAGAAACGTAACCCAACTCTAGCCCGGCTGACAAATTGCGGCCTAAAAAAGCGGGGTCACGAAAACTAAATTCAAGTTTTTTATTGGTTTGTGCAGTGGAGACGGCGACACCAATTGCTTGGCCTCTGCCCAGAAAATTAGCCTCTTCAAAGGATATTTCCGCACCCAGCCCGGTGGTGCTGGCATATGTACCGCCAAAACCAAGACTGCCGGTTGGCCGTTCAACTACCGACACGTCAATAATGACCTGGTCGGGAGAGGAACCCTCACGTGGCTCAACCTTGGATTTCGAAAAGAAACCCAGAGCTTTGATACGTTCAGCGCTTTGGCGAATTTCGCGTGGATTAAACGGGTCGCCTTCAACCACTTTAAACTGCCGCCGTATAACCTTATCTAACGTCGTTGCATTGCCTTTTATATCGATACGCTGGACAAAGACCCGCGGCCCGTTGGATAGGGTGTATTCTATGTCTAGCGTCAATTCTCGATCATTGCGGGTAATCTTGGGCTCTACTCGTAGAAAATCATTCCCCTGCATTAGGGCAAAACGCTCTAACCGTGTAATATCTGTCTCAATAGGCAGAGGCGAGTAGGTATCCCCAGAGGTCACCTTTACCGCAGTCTCAAATGCAGCAATATCCACCGTCTCGATGTCTGAGACAACCGATACCTCGCCGACAGAAAACTGCTGACCCTCTTGGATCATAACAGTTACGAACATTCCGTCGCGTTTGCGAGATAGCTCCGAGGCAACATTTGTGATTTTAAAATCGACAAATCCGCGTGAGATATAAAAATCTCTCAGAAGTTGTTTGTCATAATCGATCCGGTCCGCGATGAACGTATCCTTAGATATAATACTGCGTAGCAGCCCAGCCTGTTTTGTGGCCAAAACCCGCCGCAATCTGCGTTCTGAAAAAGTTTTATTACCAACAAAGCTCAACCGTTCAATCTCGACCAAGCCCCCCTCGAAAACTTCAAATACCAAATCGACCCGATTGTCCGAGCGCCTGATCGCCTTGGGCGTTACTCTTGCTGCAAGCCGGCCCTTTTGCACATATGCATCGACGACGCGGGCCGCGTCTTGTTCAGCCATTTCCGCGTTGAAAACCCGTCGCGGCTGGGATTGGATAGCTTTTAACAGAGCCTCAGTTTTGAGCCTTTTATTCCCTTCAAAAACGATCTGGTTCAGCGTCGGTAATTCAACTACCAAAATTTTCAAAGTGCTTCCAACAGGCTCCATATCGACACGCTCGAACAAGCCGCTGGCCAAAATATTTCGGTAGGCAGTGTTCAGAGCACCCGCACTTATCGTGGCATCACGCTCAAGGCCCGCATAACTCAGGACAGTGTTACTTTCGATACGTTGGTTTCCGCTGACCTCAAATTTAGAAAACACATACGATTGTGCCTCTGCCGTTTGAGTAAATGAAAATATGACCATGCCGCAAAGTAAAACCAATGTCCGAACACGCAGCAGAACGGCGATGAAGGGAAAGCCAAGGGTTTGTGGCCAAATTGTATAGTAATTATTCATCGCGTGTTCCCAGTCATCTCGTAAAGCCTTAAAAAGGTATCTCTATTACCAGCAGATGTCAAAAGCCAAGCCGGTCATTTTCTCATCACACTTAGCATGCTTCGGACACTTACCAAAACGCCCTATGAACGGTTAAACCTTCCAATAGTTCGCCTTTTTCGTATCAAACATGATGAAGTTCAGCCTTTCTGCCTCACGGATCTAAGGGCACAACAAGTCATTTGACACACCAAACACCATTAAAGCCAATATAGACGCAAGCCCGGCCATCATAAGAAACCGCACAAGCGACTCGTTTGCGGGCCGGCCGGTTATCGCCTCATAACTGAAAAACAAAAGTTGCCCGCCATCCAACGGCGGTATCGGGAAAAGGTTCAACATGCCAATCGCTGTGCTTAGCACCGCGATAAAAATAATAAAGCTTTGACCGCCCTGACTGGCCATGGCGCCAGAAACCTGTGCAATTCCAATCGGTCCTGAAAGGTTACAGCTGCTGATCGCACCTGTTATCATGTGGTACATACCAGACAGCGACCCCTCGATAATCCGCAGGGTCCGTTTGACAGAGGCGCTGAAGGCCTGCCAGATGCCGGGGGCTTGTGTCGCCGGCTCAAAAACCTCACCGCCGACGATCCCGATTCGCCACTGCGTGGCAAAAGTATTGTCTGGTCCCGGCTCATCAACCCGACGCGGCGTCAAAGAAAATTGCAATTGCTCCCCTCCGCGCCAGACATCCAGTTTTAAAACTTTACCATTGGAGTTTTCAACATGTCCTTTTAGCTGATTGAACGAAAACACCGCCATTCCGTCGACCGCGGTAATCACATCTCCGACTTTCATATCAATCGCATAGGCAGCCGATTGTGGGGCAAGCTGAGTGATATGGGCCGGATAGGGGTGTGGACCCTGCACCTGAATTTCCATACCAGCGCGTCTCACCTCATAAGTAAGGCTGGCTTTGTCGGGAAGATCTGTGAGAAAGCCATAAAACGCAACACCATCGGTAAATGACGGCAGGCTCGCACCCTCAATGCCAAGAATCTCATCCCCCAGTTGCAACCCCTGTGGCGCAGGATTTGGCAGCAAACGACCCACTGTCAACGGATCAGACGGCACGCCCTGCATCATAAAAACGCCAAAAAATATCAAAATCGAAAGAATGAAATTAAACACAGGTCCGGCAACGACAGTTGCCATGCGCGCCCCAACAGGCGCGCCATGCATCGTTTTGCGCAACTCGACTGGGTCTGTCGTTTGTAGCGCTTGAACATCTTTACTGCTGGCAGCGTCCGCGTCACCTCGAAATTTAACGTATCCGCCAAGGGGTAATGCCGCAATTTGCCATCTTGTGCCGCGGCTGTCTATTCTGGAAAACAGCACCGGTCCAAATCCAATTGAAAAGACATCCGCCTCGATCCCTGACCAGCGGCCAACAATGTAATGCCCGTATTCGTGGATAGCCACGATAATCGACAACGCAATGACAAACGCGATCACGGTCGACAGCGCATCTCCAAAAGCAGGAATTATTGAATAAAGTGTCACACTTGGTCCTTATTATCAAACAGTGGCAACCTGACGGTTACCGTTGCATGGTTTCAAATGGTGGAGTTTACGCCTGTTATCAAGTTTAAAATAAACGGTGAGGAGCGGCGCATGCGAAGATCGGTATTGCGCTACGCCTTTACGCGCAGCATGCAGGACATAATTCGCCGCATTTCTCAATAGAAAAAGCCCTACGCGCTGGCCACCCAAAAAGGGATGCCGTTTCAAAAACCGATCGAAGGAAAGAGAAAAATTTGAACCGCAAAAGTAACGGCAGCTGCCGCAATCATGCCATCAAACCGGTCCAAAAAGCCACCATGTCCGGGGATCAAAGACGAGCTGTCTTTGACACCGGCACGACGTTTGAGGTGACTTTCAAAAATATCACCAAACTGCGACACGATGGAAAGAACGATGCTGAGAGGTATAATACCCCAATGAACCCCCTCAAGCTGCCAGACAAAAATGCCTCCAACGCATCCTGCTCCAAGCCACCCCGCGACGGTTCCAGACCAAGTCTTATTGGGGCTGATTGCGGCCCAAAACTTTGGCCCCCCAAGTAAGCGTCCCGCGAAATAGCCTGCAAGATCAGTGATGATCACCAGACTGATCAACCAAATCACCGCGCTAAGGCCAGATTGTATATACAGACCAAAAACGCCCATGGCACCAGCGGAAACAAGTGCGCCATAGGCTGGCAAAAGGCCGCCTTTTACGGGAAGGCACTTATAAATCAAAACAATAGCCAATAGCATCACAATCGCGGCTGCGCTGATGGGCAACCAGGTTGCCACAAAAAACGCCACAGCAGTGGCTGCCGCCAATGCCAGCGCGCGCCTGCCCTCATGCGGTGCAAAAAGGCCAATAACCTCCCAGATCATCGCACCACAGACCAGAGCCAATAACCCGCGCAGCCAAAGCCCACCAAGAGCCAAGGCCACGCCGCCCACGCCCAACATAACCAAAGCCGATGTCAGGCGCGGTGCCAGATCATTCCAGCGGGTTGCTCCGGTCATCCCACCACCGCGCCATATTTACGTTTGCGCAAATGAAACCCCTGTGTCAGCGATTTGAATTCTGCAGCGCTGAAGTCAGGCCACAATGTATCGACAAATTCATATTCCGCGTAGGCGGATTGCCAGAGTAAAAAATTTGAAACCCGTGCTTCACCACTGGTACGAATAACCAGATCGGGATCAGGCAAAACATAAGTATCCAAGTATTTTGGAAGAGTTTCCTCGTCTATACTTTCGGGGTCTAATTCACCAAGTGCCACATCTTTTGCCAAGCGTTTTGTCGCCCGGGCCACCTCATCGCGGCCGCCGTAATTCAATGCGACTGTCAAGTTGGTTCCACTGCAATTTTCCGTAGCGGCCTCCAATTCATCCATTAAAGCGACAAGTTTGAGGTCAAGCCGGACCCGATCGCCTATAAATCTGACTTTCACGTTGTTCTTGACCAACCCCCGCGTCTCGTTTTGAATGTAGACCTTAAACAGGCTCATCAGGCCAGAAACTTCGGACTGGGTCCGCTTCCAGTTTTCCGTCGAAAACCCAAAAACTGTGAGATATTTCACCCCAACATCAGGGCACACGGCTACAATGTCACGAACCCGCGCCGCACCAGCATGGTGCCCGAACAAACGCGGTCGCCCGCGTTGGGCCGCCCAACGACCATTTCCATCCATAATAATAGCAACATGTTCCGGGCCTTGGCCCGCTATTTTGGTATTGTCATTTACAGACAATCGATTACCCCTTGTTCAGACCTGCATAATTTCAGTCTGTTTGGTCTCTAAATTTTTGTCGATCAAAGCAATGAAACGATTTGTGAGATCTTGAACTTCACCTTCCCACAGCTTTTGATCGTCTTCTGACATGCCGTTTGATTTGGCTTTCTTAATTTGATCCATCCCGTCGCGCCGGACATTGCGCACTGAAATACGTGCGCTTTCGGAATATTGCGCGGCAACCTTGGTCAACTCGCGCCGTCGTTCTTCATTCAATTCTGGGATGGGCAACATAATAATCGTGCCGTTTAGTTGTGGATTGATGCCGAGACCGCTTTCACGAATAGCTTTTTCGACCTTGCCCACCATCGATTTGTCCCAAACGTTGATTGTCACCATCCGCGGTTCGGGGACATTGACGGTTCCAACCTGATTGATCGGGGTCTGTGATCCATAGGCATCAACAGTGATCGGCTCCAACATGCTTGAGGAGGCGCGCCCTGTTCGCAACGAGGCGAACTCAACCTTAAGCGACCCAATCGCGCCATCCATGCGGCGTTCCAAATCATCAGTGTCAATCATGATATCGTCGTCTGCCATGGTTTGTCTTTCCTGTTAGCCTAATATGTCAGTGTAACCCTAACCATGCACTTTTGTATAGGTGCCTTCACCAGCTAAAATACCTTTAAAACCACCCGGTTCATCAAGGGAAAACACGAATATCGGCAAATTATTATCCCGAGCCAAAGCAATGGCGCTGGCATCCATCACCCCCAAATGCTGCGCTAGAACCTCATCATAGCTGACCGTGTCAAAGCGTTTCGCATCAGAGAACTTCTCCGGATCCTTGTCGTAAACACCGTCGACTTTAGTACCTTTGAAAATAGCCTCGCACGCCATTTCATTGGCGCGCAATGTTGCCGCGGTATCTGTCGTGAAATACGGGTTACCAGTGCCTGCAGCAAAGATACACACCCGGCTTTTTTCCAAGTGGCGTACCGCCCGACGGCGAATGAAGGGCTCGCACACCTGATCCATCGGGATGGCGCTAATAACCCTTGTAAAAACGCCAAGATCTTCCAATGCACTTTGCATCGCCAGCGCATTCATCACTGTGGCCAGCATGCCCATATAATCGGCTGTTGTGCGTTCCATCCCCTCGGCACTGCCCTGCAGGCCGCGAAAAATATTGCCGCCCCCGATGACCATACAAATCTCAACGTCAAGCGCATGCACCGATTGAATCTCTCTGGCGATTCGCTGCACGGTTGGAGGATGAAGACCAAAGCCTTGATCGCTCATCAATGCCTCGCCGGATATTTTGAGCATAACGCGCTTGTATTTTGTTATCTCGTTTGTGGCATCGGGCATGTTGCGCTCCATTTGGGCAGTGGTTTACATGGCAAATCATTGGCGTCATAACTCACTCGCTCAATGCGCTTTGCTTGGACAAAAAGCAAGATACCTAGGAACGATAAATGACCATTGCCGACCTCGCGGCACATTTTCCCGCACTGGACAGTCAGACCCCCGTGCTCATAGCCGGCCCAACGGCTTGCGGCAAATCTAGATTGGCACTGCAAATCGCCAAAACTTTTGGGGGTGTGGTGATAAATGCCGATGCGATTCAGGTGTATGGGGCGTTGCAGATACTGACCGCCCGTCCCAGTATGGAAGACGAACGGCAGGTGCAACACCTGCTCTATGGGCATATCACGTTTGATCACGCCTATTCTGTGGGCCAGTGGCTGCGCGAGGTGACGCCTTTGTTACATGGCGGTGAGCGTCCGATCATCATTGGTGGAACGGGGCTTTATTTTCAGGCTCTGACGCAGGGGCTGGCAGAGATACCGCAGATTTCACCACAGATTATTGCGCGCTCAGAACAGGTGCTTGCAAATGCAGGCCACACGGCCCTTATCACAGAGTTGGATGCAGCCACAGCGGCCCGGATCGACCTTCACAATCCGATGCGAGTGCAACGCGCTTGGCAGGTGCTGCACAGCACCGGACGCGGTTTGGCCGACTGGCAAGACGCGACCCCACCGCCCATGCTGCGGGTGGCAGACAGTATTCCCATTGTTTTTAACGTGGCCCGGGATTGGCTGAACCAACGGATAGCCACCCGGTTTGAGAGCATGATCGCAGAGGGTGCACTAGATGAAATGCGCGCCCTGCTGCCGGTTTGGTCCCCAGAGTTGCCTTGCGCCAAAGCCATCGGTGCCCGGCAATTGGTGGCTTATCTCAATGGCGAGACTTCGCTTGAAACCGCCCAATATGAGGCCACGATTGCCACTCAGCAATTTGCTAAACGGCAACGCACTTGGTTTCGTTCGAAGATGGCAGACTGGCACAGCTATGCACCCAGCGAAGATGCCCACCCGATGCCCTGAGCTGCGGGCCGGTTCTGTCAGCTGCGGACTAAGTTTATCGCTCGGCTTTGGTTCTGCAGTCAAGGCGTATGTGCGACCAAACGTGCGCCGGAAAAATTGCCGCCCCGACGCCTTAAATCTTTAAGATGGCTGCGATGTATTTCTGGGTTTCGCGATAGGGCGGCACACCTTTGTGTCTGCGGACCGCCTCTGGTCCGGCGTTATACGCCGCCAACGCCAGCCGCCAAGATCCAAACGCGCGGTACTGCGCTTTGAGATAGCGTGCGCCACCATCAAGGTTTGCGGCAGGTAACAGTGGATCAACGCCCAGATCACGGGCAGTGGCCGGCATCAACTGTGCCAGACCCACCGCGCCTTTGTGCGATTTGACCGATGGGTTCCAGCCGCTTTCCTGTTCTACAAGCCTTAAAAACAGGCCTTCTGGTATGCCATGACGTTGCGCCGCCGCCCTTGCCAGCGATAAAAATGGGCCCCGATAACTGCCGCGATAGCCCTGTAAATCCAATTTGGGTGGAACGATGATTCGCGGCCGCTCAAGACCAAAGCCCCCGCTCTTTGCGCGCGGTAAACGCGAATCCAACATTTTAAACTGATCGGCAAACAGAGCGCGTCTGGCTTTTGAGGCCCCAATTTCAGCATGCGCAACGCCGCTAATGCTTAGCATTAAAATTAATTGTATACCTAAGCGCCAAAGCATCGATATTTCCTGTATAGCCAATCTTGATGATCCCATCATACATCAATGGGTTACAGTTACCAGTTAAACCAATTTTTCTGCGGTCCCAAGTCAAAATGCAGATAGATCATCTACCGTGATTGTTCCCTGGTCAATATAGCGGATTTCTATCTCTTGTCTGACACAACGTTCATTTTAAGGTTTCCTTCATGTTGCTCGAGTGGTGTAAGCATAAAGTCAACAATATCGGATTCGATGGAGGAACATATGGCAGGGTCGGTTAATAAGGTCATTCTCATTGGCAATCTGGGCCGTGACCCAGAGGTCAGGTCCTTTCAAAATGGTGGGAAAGTGTGCAATTTGCGTATCGCCACCTCTGAGGCTTGGAAAGATAAAAACACGGGTGAACGTCGTGAAAAGACGGAATGGCACAGCGTAGCTATTTTTCAAGAAGGTTTGGTGCGAATAGCAGAGCAATACCTGCGCAAAGGCTCCAAGGTCTATATTGAGGGGCAATTACAGACCCGCAAATGGCAAGACCAATCGGGACAGGACAAATACAGCACAGAGGTTGTTTTGCAGGGCTTTGGCGGAACACTGACCATGCTGGATGGCCGCGATGGTGGCGGTGCTGGCGGTGCTGGCGCACCCTCTGGTGGCGGTTCCGGCTATGATAATCGCCAAGATAGTGGCTATGACGGCGGCTACAGTGGTGGCCCTCCGCAGGAGGGGGGAGCCCCTGCCCCATCGCGCGATCTAGATGATGAAATCCCGTTTTAACGGGTGAAAATACCTTGGCATTTGCGGGATGACCGATGTTGGCGACAGCAGCAAACGGGCGGGCTGTCGCCGTTTTGATTTTTGAGACAGGGCTTTGAGCCTTTGCGAATAGGGCGCTGGTTTACTGATTTTTGTGCCGCAAAGCATCTTCCAATAAACCGAGTACACTTTCCTTGGGCACGTCGGATGTGATGAGACTCGTGCCAATTGCGCTTGCCAGTATGAAATTCAACTGGCCATCAACGACTTTTTTATCTTGCCCCATCAAGGCTAAAAGGGCTGCGGCATCTGGCAAATCACCATCAATATCGGCCAGATCGGTTTTCATGTTCATTGCTTTGAGATGCGCCCTGACCCGGCTCGGGTCTTCTTGAGCGCAAAGCCCAAGGCGCGCTGACAATTCAAAGGCAAGCGCACATCCGATCGCCACCCCTTCCCCGTGCAATAGTCGATCAGAATAGCCGGTTGCCGCCTCAAGCGCGTGACAAAAGGTATGACCCAAATTAAGCAACGCACGCTCGCCCTGCTCAGTCTCATCACGTTCTACGATCGCAGCTTTCATTTCACAGGCTCGTTTTACCGCCGTGATTCTTGCCGTTTGATCCCCTGCGGCCAGTGCAGCGCCGTTCCTCTCGAGCCAGTTGAAAAATTCCCAATCCCCCAACAGCCCGTATTTGACCACCTCGCCATAACCGGCGATGAAATCGCGCTGCTTAAGCGTCTCTAGGACTGTGATGTCCGCCAGCACCATCGCTGGCTGGTGAAAGGACCCAATTAGATTTTTGCCCTGCGGCGCGTTGATTCCGGTCTTGCCGCCAACCGAGCTGTCGACCTGTGCCAAAAGCGATGTCGGAATTTGAACAAATTGAACACCACGGCGCAAGATAGCTGCGGCAAACCCGACCAGATCACCAATCACACCGCCACCAAGCGCAATCACAATATCATTGCGCTCAATCTTTTGATCCAGCAACCATTCAACGGTCTGCCCCAAGACCTGCCAGTTTTTTGTCCGTTCTCCCGCTGGCAGTGTCAGGGCCACCATTTCGATATTGGCCGCCGACAAGCCCGTGCGCAGCGCCGCCAAATGCAATTCGGCCACGTTACTATCGGTGACAACAGCGACCCGAGCTCGGCGCAATAGCGGCGCAATATACGCACCGGACTCTATCAAAAGATCGGGTCCGATGTGAATATCATAGCTGCGCGTTTTCAAATCAACTTTGACGATTTTCATCACGTCACCTTTTCTAAAATATCTGACCGCTCCAGTAAGCAGGCCAAGACCCGTTCGGCCATCTGGTCGATCGACACGGAAGGTGCGGCCGGAACCGTCAAATCAGCTAAGGCATAAACCGGACCACGTTGAGCAAGCATGTCTTTCAGTGTTTCATACGGGTTTGGCGTCTGCAACAAAGGGCGGCCAGACTTTAGTCTAACCCGAGCCCACAGCAAATCTGGTTCTACTTCCAGAAACAAAGATACCGCCTTTGCCGACATAAGATCACGATTTTGTGGCGTCAAAAATGCCCCACCACCGGTGGATAGAACACAGGTCGTATTGTCCAAAAGGCGCGCCAGAACTTGCGTTTCCTTGGCACGAAAAAACAGCTCGCCATCTCGTGCAAATATTTCGGAAATAGCCATATTGGAGGCAGATTCTATCTCAGCATCCGAATCAAGAAACGGTACCGAAAGGAGATTTGCCAAGGCCTTGCCAATCGCCGTCTTACCGGCCCCCATCATGCCCACAAGAGCCACTGTTTTTTTTAGTCGATAGCGCATTTACACCGTATTTCGGCAAACCGCCGAGAAAAATCAAGTCTAGCGCCTGCATGACGTGAATTTAGGTGAAACACCATACCGAAATGCTGTATGCTGTCAGGGGAAAGATTGGAGGAACGATGCAGCGTCTCGTGAAATGGCTTTTATATATGGCTGTCACTGCCTTGGTGTTGCTTGTTGGCTACGCCTATATTGGGCCCTACTTCGGTGCTGATTTTGCACCGCAACAAGAAGAGATTCGCGTGCCAGTTACGTTGACCGATGAATAAAATATGGCTGCTGCTTATTGTTTTATCTTCTGAGGCCTTCGCTGGCCCGCCATTGTCCGCCATTGAATGGCTTCAGACCTCCGAGCCGCCGATCGTGGCAGATCCAGTGAAACCCGCCAGCAAAATCGTCGATATCGCCCGTCCCTACCAGACGGCTGAACACCGCTCAATGATCAGCGTCAGCCCGTTGAGCCGCCTCTCTCCCGAAGCGGTCGGCTTACTTCCCAGCTATGTTACCGGCTTTCCCGGAGATTTATGGGTCAACAGCCCGCCAGAGCTTTTGGCAAGATTAATCCGCAATTTAGAGGTTGGTGACAATCCGGCGATGCAGGCGTTGTTGCTGACGCTTCTACTGGCTGAAACCGATCCACCTAAAAATGTCGAACCGGGCATTAGCATTCTGCTAGCCCGCGTCGATAAACTGATTGAAATTGGCGCGATTGAACCCGCGCTTGCGCTGGTTGAGCGGGCGGGATCCCAAGACCCTGCCCTGTTTGTACGGACCTTTGATCTTGCACTTTTGGCAGACAAAACCGATCCTGCCTGTCGCGATGTGCTAACCAAACCGACCCTCGAACCTCAATATACGGTTAGGATATTTTGCCATGTCCGTAACGGTGATTGGGCTCTTGCCTCGTTTATATTAGAGAATGCCATCGCGCTCGGTGAAATTGAGCCGCGCACTGCACTGCTGCTGGATTTATTTCTAAACCCAGATCTTGCCGAAAGCACAGTGCCACCCGCACCAAGCACAGCGCCTAGCCCACTTGAGTTCAGACTTTTTGAGGCAATTGGAAGCCCGTTGCAAACAGCATCTTTGCCTGTGTCTTTTGCGATTGCTGATCTGTCGGGCAACAGCGGTTGGAAGGCGCAGTTGGAAGCCGCGGAACGGCTGGTTAAATCTGGCGCCCTATCTGAAAATCAGCTACTGGGCATATATACAGCGCGTCTGCCTGCCGCTTCTGGCGGTGTTTGGGATCGGGTTGCAAGTTTGCAACGCTTTGATCAGGCTTTGACTTCTGGTACTCCGCGCGAGGTAGAGGCCACATTGGCTGAGATTTGGACGCAGATGACCGATGCCGGTCTGGCGGTCGGTTTTGCAAGGATGTTTGGCCGCATTTTGATGGAACAACCCTCAAGCCAAACCACCGACCGACTGCGATTTGATATACAAATGCTGGCGCCAATCTATCAAACTGCTGCACAGTTTCGCCCTTTGCGCGACGATGAAGACAGGTTTTTAACCGCATTGGCGCAAGGCACCCTTGCCCAGCACAGGCCCTTTAATGACACAAGCGCGGCAGTGCTAAGGGGCTTCACCTCGCAACCTATACCCGCAAGGCTGCGAACTTTGTTGGACCAAAGACGCCTAGGAGAGGTTATTTTACGCTGTATTGCCGCGTTCAGCTATGGTGCTGCGGGTGATTCACAGCAGTTATCGGAGGCTTTGGCGACGCTGCAAGAGGTCGGGCTCAATACCACTGCTCACAGTGCCGCGTTACAACTGTTGATACTCAAATGATCCCAAGGACCGATGACCGCTGGATTGAGTTGTTTTTAGACGCAAAAACTGCGGAACAGGGGCTCGCACATAATTCACAACTTGCCTATCTGCGCGACCTTGCTGGTTTCAAGGCCTTTTTAGTTCCGGCCAGAACCACTTTTGACGCGGTCACGCAATCTGACATTGAAGCCTATCTCATCGACTGTGATATCGCCGGACTTGCGAAAACCACACGGGCGCGGCGGCTTTCGGCCATTAAGCAATTGTACCGTTTTGCCTATCTTGAGGGCTGGCGCGAAGACAACCCTTCGCTGCAGATCGCTGGCCCTGGGCGCGACAAACGCTTACCAAAGGTTCTAAGCACCACTGATGTGGATCAGTTGCTGGCCGCAGCCGAGCGCTGCGGTAAAACGGCGCAAGATCGCCAGCGCAACATCTGTCTGATGCAACTGCTCTATGCCACTGGCATGCGGGTCACCGAGTTGATGTCACTGCCGATTTTGGCGGCGCGTGGCGATCCGAGATTACTTTTGGTGCGGGGCAAAGGCGATAAGGAACGTCTGGTGCCCCTGTCCCCACCAGCCCGCAAAGAACTGGCAGCTTGGCTGGTTATCCGCGACCGCGACGAGGTGGCGAAAAAAACCAAGGGCGCACCGGGATCAAGGTTTTTGTTCCCGTCCCATGGCAAATTGGGCCATCTGACACGGCATTGGTTTTTCGGCTTAATTAAAACTCTTGCAAACGGAGCTGGTCTGCCCCCCAACAGCGTCACCCCACATACACTGCGGCATGCCTTTGCCACCCATTTGCTGGCCAATGGAGCGGACTTGCGGTCGATACAAACCCTGCTGGGCCACGCAGATATCGCGACAACCGAGATCTATACCCATGTGCTTGAGGCGCGATTGCGGTCTTTGGTCTTGGATCATCACCCGTTGTCTCGCGCATCCGACACACGCTAAAACCGGCAATCAAACCACATCCGGCTGCTATGGCAGCTAGAATCTATCGAAAGCAGACGACAACCGTCTGCTATGACTTGTAAATTAGCCCACGCTGCTCAATATGCCGGTACGTGCGGGTTAGAAAATAGGATACCTCTGTCGATGGACTTGGCTCAAACAGATTTTGATCTTGCGTTTTGGACGACGGTGGGCGCGATTTTGCTGTTGCTGGTGCTCTCAGCATTTTTTTCCGGTAGCGAAACCGCTCTGACAGCCGCCTCTCGGGGCAAGCTGCACGCCCAGGCCGACAAAGGCAGTGTTGGTGCGCGGCGCGCGCTTGAAATCACCGAAGATAACGAACGGCTGATTGGCTCAGTCTTGCTGGGAAATAATCTGGTCAATATCCTCGCTACCTCACTGGCAACGGCCCTGTTTACCAGCCTGCTGGGAGAAAGCGGCGTTGCGTTGGCCACTTTGGTCATGACGGTACTGGTGTTGGTGTTTGCCGAAGTGTTGCCCAAGACCTATGCAATCACCAATGCCGAGGTAGCCGCCGCCCGCACCGCCCCCATCATCGGCGTCGTCATCGCGTTATTTTCGCCCATCGTCGCAGCGGTACGCTGGCTCGTGCGAGGGGTGCTGCGCATTTTTGGTGTGGTGACCGACCCCGACAGTCAAGTGCTTGCCGTCCGTGAAGAAATCGCCGGTGCGCTTAATCTGGGACATTCGGAAGGCGTAGTGGAAAAAGAGGATCGCGACCGTATTCTTGGGGCGCTTGACCTGTCCGAACGGACCGTTGAAGAGGTCATGCTGCATCGATCGGGTATTGAGATGATCGACGCCAATGACCCGCCAGCAGAAATTTTAAAACAATGTCTGTCAAGCAGTTACACACGTTTGCCGATGTACCGCGATGATCCAGAAAATATTATTGGCGTTGTGCATGCAAAAAATCTGCTGCGGGCGATGTATGCGTTGATGGAAGACCCTGAAACTGCTGTTGCCGCCCTGCAGGACTTTAATATTGGTGATGTGGCCATTAAGCCTTACTTCGTGCCGGACACCACGGCGCTTGACGATCAGATGCGGCAATTTTTGGAACGCCGAAGCCACTTTGCGCTGGTGGTCGATGAATATGGATCGCTCGAAGGGTTGATTACACTGGAGGATATTCTTGAAGAGATCGTCGGCGAAATCACTGACGAGTTTGATCCCGCACAAGACCAGAGTCTGACGCCATCTGATGACGGGCATGTCGTTGTTGACGGGGCGATGACGATCCGTGACCTAAACCGCGCCAAGGATTGGTCGCTGCCCGATGAGGAGGCCAACACCGTTGCGGGATTGGTCATCCATGAGGCGCAGATGATCCCTACCGTTGGGCAGGTGTTTTTGTTTCACGGATTTCGCTTTGAAGTTCAAGCCCGCTTTGCCAACCGCATTACTGAGCTTAAAATTCGCCCTCTGTAACAGGTGGCGTCACGCCACACTCACCACTGCGCGGATGTATGTTCAGCCAAATCCCCGACTTTGAGCGTACGGTCAAATGGGCAACCGGCGTTGGCCGGTGCCGGGGCAGCGCTTCAAACCGAAAATTTTTGACCAACATTGACAACAACAAAGGCCCCTCAACCATTGCAAAACCAGCGCCGATACAAACCCGGGGACCGGTCGAGAACGGAATGTAGGCGTCGCGCTGGCAAGCTTTGCCGTTCTCAGTATGCCAGTGCGCTGGGTCAAACCCATCGGGATTATCCCACAGCCTTGTGTGCCGGTGCAGATGCCAGGGGCTGACAACCATCTGACTGCCCGGTGCAATCTCGCGGTTGCGGAAAGTCACTGGACAGGTTGACTGGCGCACCATCATCGGCACTGGTGGATAGAGGCGTAAAGTCTCGCGAAACACGTCTCGGCTGAGTTTTAATTTTGCCACAGACGCATAATCGGGCGCGGTTAGGATTGCCGCCTCTTTGGCCACCTGCTCCTGCCAGTCGGGGTGTGTGGCCAGCAGATACAGCGCCCATGCCAACGCCGAAGCGCTGGTCTCATGGCCTGCAAGAAAAAATATCGCCACCTGATCAACCATTTCTTCAATCGAAAACCGATCATCTGTTTCGGGATCACGCTGGGTCATGATCTTGGTTGCCAAATCGTCCGGGGCGGTTCCGGCCTTTATCTGATCCATCCGCTCCTTAGTCAATTTGGTAATCAGGCGCCGTATTGAGCGGGCAGAGCGCCGTGTGTCACCTCGGAAAAATCGAGGAAACCAACGGGGAAATCCGAAAAAGGCAGCCGCATTAAGCAAGGGCTGACTGCGTTGATAGATTTTAAACTGCTCGAACATCTGCGTTGCAATCTGGTTTGTGATTGGCAATGAAAACAATGTGCGAAAAATCACATCCGCCGCTAGGTGACTGGTCTCAAATTCAATTTCAACCGGAGATTTTTGCCCTATATGTGGACGTAGACGCGCAACGGCCTGCAGGCCCGCCGCCCACATCGCTGGAAAGGCCTGTCTTATCCCGACACTTTGAAAAGCCGGGTCGATGATCCGCCGCTGTCGCTGCCACTCAGCACCATTGGTCAGAAACACGCTGTTGCCCAAAAGTGGACGCAAGCCCGCGCCGATGCGATCAGATTTCGGGAAAGCCACTGGCTGGGTTTTCAAAACACGTTTGATCAATTCAGGTTGGTTTAATAAATACGATCGAAAAAACGGTGTGCGAAACTCAGCCATCCACGCCCCATAAAGCCGCATAGGCTGCGCCGAAAGAATATCACGCCTAAACAACGCCAAATACTGCCACAACGACACGCTGTCTTTGCGTGCCTGAGGTTTGGGTGGCAGGTCTGGTCTGGGGGGACGCACGCTCATGGGGTCACTGCGGTATATTTTGAAACTGCCTTGGTCAGACAGGACGGAGAAGAGGCCCGCGATCCATAGCGTTGGCGTAAGGTCAGTGGGCCGGCCGTAATTTGGAAATAATCATAATCATTGGGGGAATCAAACGCGCACATATATTGAAAATGCACCCTTAGAAACCGCCACCGTATACGTCGCCAGCGGGCGGGTGCCAGCGTCTGGCTGAATGCAGCTGAAAACACTATGGGCCAGTGCTGGGGAACGGGGGAGACACCAGTCACAGCCACCGGATCGCACAATGCAAATGCGCAGACATCCCCAAGCGCGGTCACATCCACCCATGAAAGTTGATCACAACCGGCCAAGTATTGCAGATCACCGCGCAACCGTACCGCGTTCGGCAGAAACGATACCATAGGCACCACCTGCCCCAAAGATAGAAAGTTCAGCGCCGGGCCATCTGGGGAAAGCGGGCTTGCCCGCAGTACATCGGCAAGCACCGATACCGCCAAATAGGCACCGGATGAATGACCCACCACAAGCACTTCGTCCACATCCCGTTGCAGACCCTCGGCCACCGCCCTTGCAAACTCAGCAAGTCTCGCCTCAAGTGCAGCGGGATAGGCACCCTTTGCCTGTGCCGAAAAAGCGAAATCATGCATCAGGTAATAGGCAAAAATACGACCATCCTCCCGGCGAAACAACAGTAGAACAAGGCCAACTGCCAGCCCCCCAAGTGGGGCAAGCCACGGTGAGACTAGCCCCCAGAACCCTGCCGCCACCCCCGCGCCCAAAACCAAGGCCAGCGCCAATTGCAGCATCAGCATAACAATCGGATAAAGAGCAGCAAGAACCGGGCCTTTGCGCAAACGCGCCAAGCGCCAAAACGTCCCGCTTGCGACATATATCCACACTGTCGACAGCAATTGCCTGTAGGTCGCGACAATGCCCTGCGCCATACTGCTGCGCACCAAATCTGACCACGGCAGGATCTCGAAATCGGTCCTCACCGTCTGACCGTCGATAACTGCCTCGACGTGCCAACCAAACCTACCGCTGCCCAGCTTGGGCCGCAGCGCCGTCTCAAACCCTGAAATTGCTGCCTGTTTGGCCGATTGCCTGCGGTACAGCTCCCGGTACCGACGCGGCGGCACCGGGTCATAGCCAGGAATATACAACACCAATCTGCGGCGAACTGCCTGCACACGCGACCCATCTTACTTTTTAAAATTATAAATATTGTTTAAAAATGAATAAAAGCTTTTCTAAGGCATTATCCCAGCGTTGCCAAAGCCGGAAACGTTTCAAGCAGCCAATAAGACATAGAGGCAAAACCGCCGGTGATCATCAACAGACCCACCGTCCACAACAACAAGCCCATCGTGCGCTCGATCTGTGCGGTATGACGTTTCATCCATCCCATCAAGCCACCCAGACGCGGTAAATACACCGCAACGAGTAGAAAGGGCACCCCAAGTCCAGCGGCATAAATCGCCAGCAAAACCGACCCGCGCAGCATCGAGCCCTCAGAGGCAGCGAGGGACAGAATCGCCCCGAGTTGCGGCCCGATACAAGGCGTCCAGCCGAATGCAAACGCCAATCCAAGGATATAGGCCCCAAACGCCGATCCACCGCGATCACCAGCATCAACACGCAATTCCCGGTCGAAAATTGCAATGCGGTAGATACCCACAAAATGCCCACCGAGCACCATAACGGTCAGACCGGCAATGATGTTGAACCAGTTTTGATAGGATAAAAAGACCATACCGAGGTAAGAGGCCGTAAATCCCAACAGCAAGAACACGGTCGACAGACCCAAAACAAAAAACACCGCCGGAATAAGAGCGCGGTTACGCCCGTCTTTTCGGACCGACAATTCTTTGACAGAAATGCCGCTCATATACGCCAGATAGGGCGGTACGATCGGCAGGACACAGGGGCTTAAAAAAGACAGGAGCCCTGCCAACAAGGCCACTGCCATCGCGGGTAAAAGGGACGCATCAAGAATATCAAATACCATCATCATTATGCCATAGCGTAAAAGCGGCGCTGCGTCACGTCATCGACGGTCACATCATTGTGGACAGATGGTCACATCCGTTCTAGATTTCCAGTATGAAAATTGTTACACTAGATACCACGGGGTTGCTCTGCCCGCTGCCTGTCTTGAAAGCCCGCAAAAGGCTGAAGGCGCTCGCAATTGGCGATAAACTGGAAGTATATGCCACCGATCCAGCCGCTTTGATCGATATCCCACATTTTTGCGTCGAATCCGGTCACGTTCTCGAAAGCACAACTGAAGAAGACGGCGCACAAATCTATTTGATCCGTCGGTCTTGAAAAAGCTTTTGACTGGATGCAGACATGTGCCTGCGCGCCAGGCAAGTCGACGGGTGGTATCCGGTTGATCAGTTAAAGGGGTAAGGCCCAAGTTTGGATCATAAAACCCCAGCACAATTTCACAATAATCTTGCCGATGAAATGCAAAATGCCGAGCCCAAAAAAGGCCCGGCATTTTCGTGTTTGTCCCGCACAGTAAAAAAACCGGTGAGATTTCGGTTTCGGGTTATTTACCCAAAGACCACCAACCGCGCTTCTTGGGCTTGGCGGCAACCTCTGGTTCTGCTGGTTTTACAGGCACCTCTGGCTCGGAAGACAGTTGTGCAACTTCGGGTGGCGCTATTATTTGCCGCTCAGCCTGAGGGGCTGAACCAGGGTTAACCGCTGCAGTTTCGACCATATTCTCTGAGGCTGGCGGGGTCACATCAAACATCGGCGCTGCCGTGGCTTTTTTGGATGTTGTTTGCACATTCATCTCTGACTGCTCTGCCTGTTGGTCCGCATCTGGTGCGACTGCAGTTTCCACAACGGGCTCGGCCTTTTTGCGTCGGCGACGTGGCTTTTTCACCGCTTCTGGTGCAGCCGACTGTTCTGCCACCGCAGGATCTGCCTCCGTGGGGCCAACAATCTTAGATGATGATGTGTCGCCACCCGGCAAATCGACGCTTTTGGCATCAGCCTCATCACTGGCTTCTTTCTTCGGCGTCCGCTTGCGCGGCGTGGCCGTTTTACGCCGCGTTGGCTTTTTGGGTGCCTCTTCCGCAACAGCAGCCTGCGGTGGTATCGAGCTGTCGTCGGCAATTGTTGCCTCTGCATCAGCCACCCCGTTCAATAGATCATCAGGTTTTGCTTCAGACCCAATGCCTTGCTGATCGTCTTGAACCACATTTGCGGTAATATTTTCGCCCAAAACGTCTGATACTACTGGGTTCTCGGTGCTGACCGGGGCCGATTGTCCTGTCTCAGATGCCGATTGTGTTACCGGATCAATTGGCGTGTCACCCGAAGTTGTTGCCTCGGACTGCGCGGTCTCATCATTATCGGCACCGTTGGACTTGCGCCGCCGCCGCCTGCGCCTGCGTTTCTTGGGTTTTTGTTCTTCCTCGGTAACTGCATCCACTTCTTCATTTTCTGCGGTATCTGGTACATCGTCCTCATCACCCTCAGCCTCAGCGTCAATCTCATCCAATATTTTACTATCAACTGATACAACGTTTGCGGGCGGCTCAGAGATGACCCGCGTTGCGGTTTTAAGCTTTTCAATGCTGAAATTGGGACTGACAAGCGACGGGTCACCTTCAACCCGCACAGCCAATCCATAACGGGCCTCTATCTGGCCTATGTGCTCACGTTTTTGGTTCATCAGGAAATTGGCGATCCCAACGGGACATGTCACTACAACCTCGCGCGATCGGCGCCGCACGCCCTCTTCTTCGACTTGCCGCAATATGGCCAAGGCCAGATTGTCATCGGACCGGATCAAGCCAGTGCCGTGACAATGCGGGCAACCTTGTGTTGTGGCCTCTATCATCCCGGGACGCAGCCGTTGCCGGCTCATTTCCATCAAGCCAAAGCCGGAAATGCGCCCAACTTGAATCCGCGCACGATCTGTTTTCAGCTTGTCTTTGATCCGCTTTTCAACCGAGAGATTGTTTTTGCGTTCATCCATATCGATAAAGTCGATAACGATCAGACCGGCAAGATCACGCAAACGCACCTGGCGCGCCACTTCTTCGGCGGCCTCAAGATTTGTTTTTAAAGCCGTTTCTTCGATTGAGCTTTCTTTAGTTGCACGACCAGAGTTCACATCGACGGCCACCAGCGCCTCGGTGACACCGATAACGATATACCCACCGGATTTCAGTTGAACAACGGGATTGAACATGCTGTTAAGATAACTTTCGACCTGAAAACGGGCGAATAAAGGCAAAGTGTCTTGGTAATTTTTAACATTTTTAGCGTGAGACGGCATGATCATCTTCATGAAGTCTTTGGCAATCCGGTATCCGCGCTCACCCTCGACCAGCACCTCATCAATCTCGCGATTGTATAAATCGCGAATTGATCGTTTGATCAGATCCCCCTCTTCATAGATCTTTGCAGGGGCAATTGACTTTAGGGTCAACTCACGGATCTGTTCCCACAGCCGCTGTAGATATTCATAATCTCGTTTTATCTCAGTCTTCGTGCGTTTTGCACCCGCTGTTCGGACAATCAAGCCCGCGCCCTGTGGGATTTCAATTTCCCCGGCAATTTCTTTAAGTTTTTTGCGGTCGACCGCGTTGGTGATCTTACGGCTGATACCGCCGCCGCGGGCTGTGTTTGGCATCAATACACAATACCGTCCAGCGAGGGATAAATACGTGGTCAGGGCCGCGCCTTTATTCCCACGTTCTTCTTTAACCACCTGAATCAATAAAATTTGTCGAACTTTGACAACTTCTTGAATTTTATAGCGACGGGCGCGAGGTTTGCGTACCGGGCGAATGTCTTCGTCGTCGTCATCGTCTGCGATAGACTCAATGCTTTCATCTTTGGCGCTGGCATCAGATGAACGTCGGGACACCTGTTCGCCCTCTGAAGCGGCAGGGTCTTGTGCCTCAGATGCGTCTGCCTCCTCCGCATCCGATGCGTCTGCCTCATCCAATGCGTCTTGGGACGGTGCCGCTTGGGACGGTGCCTCTTGCGTGTTGTCGATCACTTTATCAGTTGTAATGTCGCCGGAGGCGTTTTTTGGTTGGGCGGCATCTTCTTCACGACTGTCCTGCGCAGTGTCAGCTTCAAGCGCTGTCTCTACGTCTTGTTCTATGACGGCCTGCTCTGGTGTCCTCAGCGCATCATCCGCAACGACTTTGTTTTTGTTATCAAACGGTCCGTGGTGTTCAAGGTGTTCAGAAGTATCTGTCTGTCCAAGTTCACTGACGTTGTGATCATCGGTGTCAAGATCTATGGTTTCCATGCCACTGATGCTTGTCGAGGACACCTCTGACGTAGCCACGGCATCATCAGACTTTACAGCCGCCGCCTTGCTGCGAGACCGATTGCGTGACCACGTGCGCGCTTTAGGTTTGGGCTTGTCATCCTCGTCATCACGGGCTTTTTGCGCTTCTGTGTAAGCGCGTTCTTCTTCCATAAGCGCCTCGCGGTCGGCGACCGGAATTTGATAATAATCTGGGTGAATTTCTGAGAACGCTAGAAATCCGTGCCGATTTCCACCGTATTCTACAAAGGCCGCCTGCAGTGAGGGTTCTACCCGGGTAACTTTTGCCAGGTAAATATTGCCAGCAAGCTGACGTTTCGCGTCTGACTCAAAATCGAATTCCTCAACTTTGGTTCCATCCACCACCACAACCCGAGTCTCCTCGGTGTGGGTGGCATCGATAAGCATTTTTTTAGCCATTTTATCCGTATGCACCTCGGCAAATCAGCTGTTCCAAAAGGCACAAACTGATGCGGAGGGTGTCTTGTAAGGGGGATGTACAACGCGTGACAAAGCCGGCCCCAAAAGACCTGTGCCCGTTTTTTCAATAGTCTCGCGCGTTTCATCGCGTTTTTTTCTCCGACAGAGGCGAGTTTTGATCAACACTCTGTCCGCTCGACGCTCATCGCAACTGCGATCTGCGCAATTAGGGTGACCCAAGGGCCCACTTTTTATGATCTTCGACGCCGCGAAAAGCTCAACAAACGCCTCAATACATAGAAACTGCCATGCCGTGACCCGAACAAACGGGCCTAGGCCTATGGACACATACATACGTCTTCAGAAAGGGGAATTACAATGGTCAATTACGTATAGTTGAAAAAAGGAGCATCAAATTGACACGTTGGGGCGGAATAGTGGCGCACCGCTACGCCACCATTTGCAGTCACCCGCCATCCAGCGCCCTCAACCTTTTGATCAGGCTCGAAGTGTCCCAACGCCCACCTCCGATATTTTGCAAGTCTTTATAAAACTGATCTACGAGAGCCGTCACTGGCAGACTGGCGCCGGTTTCATCCGCAGCGGCCAGGCAAATTCCCAGATCCTTGCGCATCAAATCTACAGCGAACCCATGCTCGAATTGATCGTCAAGCATGGTTTGATAGCGATTGGACATCTGCCAGCTTCCCGCAGCTCCTTGACTGATCACCTCGACAACAGCCGCTCCATCAAGACCGGATTTATCGGCAAAATGTAACGCTTCAGACAAGCCTTGCACTAAGCCTGCAATGGCAATCTGATTGCACATTTTGGTCATTTGTCCCGCTCCGCTCGGCCCGATCAGGCGGCAGATACGTGCATAGGCTGCCATCACCGGTTCGGCGGCGCCATAAGCTGCAACGTCACCGCCACACATAACTGACAAAACACCATTTTCCGCCCCAGCCTGACCACCCGAAATCGGGGCATCAATAAATTTGCCACCCTTTGCGCCCCAAAGACCGGCGAGTTCCTTTGTAACTTGCGCAGATACCGTGGTGTGATCAACGAACACTGCGCTGGGGTCCATGGCCGAAAACGCGCCCGTCTCTCCAAGACATACCGACCGCAGATCATCATCATTGCCCACACAGGCCATGACAAAATCAGCCCCCGTTGCGGCGGCAGCCGGCGTCGCGGCTTGCGCGCCCTTGTGAGCGTTAACCCAACCGGCTGCTTTGGCCTGAGTGCGATTATAAACTGTCACCTGATGTCCATGGGCCTGCAGATGCCCCGCCATAGGATAGCCCATCACGCCGAGGCCTAAAAAACCTATTTTAGCCATATTGTTTTCCCTTTATTGTGGTGCATTTCGGCTTACGCCCTGTTGCGCATTCCCCGCATCACACTGTAGTGCATATAATAAAAAGGTGAAGGCATATGCGTCTGGTTTTCCGAGGCTTATTTGGTGTGACCATCGTGTTGCTGGTGCTAGCCGTGCTTGGTACGGCCACAGTTTATTATTTGGCGAGCAAGTCCCTGCCAACTTATGAAAAGTCGCTCTCAGTTGCCAATCTAACCGCACCGCTGGACATCGTCCGCGACAACGTCAACATTCCACATATCGTCGGGTCCAACGAGCATGACGTGTATTTCGGCCTCGGATATGCGCACGCCCAAGACCGGCTTTGGCAAATGACCATGCTGCGTCGCAAAGCCCAAGGGAGGTTATCGGAGGTTTACGGAACGCAAACCTTACAGGCAGATATTTTTATGCGACGGCTCGACCTCTATGCGCTGTCGGTTCAGTCGCTGTCTGCGCTGCAACCCGATGCGATTTTGGCCCTTGAGGGCTATGCCGCCGGGGTTAACGCACGTTTGATTGAAATTGATAAAGGTGCGCTGGGTCGTGGCGCGCCTGAATTATTTCTATTTGATGCCCCAGTGAGTTTTTGGCAGCCCGCAGATTCAATCGCCATCCTCAAGATGTTGGCGACACAGTTTTCAGGCCATATGGATGCCGAAATCATTCGTGCAAAGGTCACGCTCGCACTCGAAGATCCTGCACGACTGAAAGATATTTTCCCCACAAGCCCGGGGCAGCCGGTTACCGATTTACCTGATTATGCCGCGCTTTTTAAAAAGCCCCTCCGTTTTGATCTAGCATTGGAAACCAACTTTGATGACGCGAGTGCTCTCATTGCGCCCCGCACACTGGCCGGTGCCTCAAATGTCTGGGCCGCCAATGCGAGCCGCGCCGCGTCGGACGGGGCGCTGCTGGCTAATGACCCGCATATGATGTTTGCCGCCCCGACCCTGTGGTATCTTGCAGGTCTCGAATTGGAAAGCGGGGCCATTGTCGGCGGCACCATACCCGGAATGCCCGCGATGTTTGTCGGGCGCAGTGCAACACTGGGCTGGGGGGTGACCGCGTCCTATCTGGACGATTTGGATTTATATATCGAACAGCTCAAACCGGATGATCCAGACCAATATCTTACGCCAAATGGCTTTCGCACATTCCAAACGCGCGAATCAGTCGTACAGATAAAAAATGCAGATCCGATCACAATCACCCTGCGCTGGACTGAAAACGGCCCAGTGATACCCTCACAATTCAAACCCTTGAAAAATATTACCCCCGAGGGACATGTTGTCTCTCTGCGGATGACAGCTCTCAGCCCCAACGACACAACCCTTGGTGCCGCATTGGCGATGATGCGGGCCCAAACCAACACTGAAGTTTTGCAGAGCGCCGAAGGGTATATTACCCCATCTTGGAATTTAACACTGACTGACACCCGCGGAATCGCATTGAAAACAATCGGCGCCATGCCGCGGCGTGCACCGGGCCATCAAAGCCAAGGCAGGATGCCCTCCCCTGGCTGGATTGTCGAAAATCGTTGGACGGGGCGCTCGCCCTATCGCGACAACCCCGAATTCATCAACCCAGCTAGCGGTTTATTGGGTAATACTAACAACAAGGTGGTCGACCGGCCGTTTCCGCGTCATATGTCATTTGATTGGGGCGACAGCCAACGCATCAAACGCTGGCAAAAGCTGATGACCGCGCGCAAGGTCCACAGCCGGGATAGTTTCATTGAGGCCCAGCTTGACACCGTCAGTTTTACCGCGCGGTCTTTGCTGCCGTTAATCGGGGCCGAGTTGTGGTTCAGCAGCGAGACCGCAGCCAGAGGTACGGCAGAAAGGCAACGCAAAAAAGCGTTGGATATGCTGGCCGGTTGGAATGGCGAGATGAACGAACATTTGCCGGAGCCGCTGTTATATTCGGCCTGGGTAAAGGCGCTCCAAACCCGCCTTATACAAGACGAGTTGGGCCCTTTGGAAACAGCCTTCCGACACGTGGAGCCGCTGTTTATCGAACGTGTCTTTCGCAATCTGGACGGTGCGGAAATCTGGTGTGACGTCAAACAGAGCAGCCGGATGGAAACCTGTGCAGAGATGTCACAATTGGCGCTTGATGATGCGCTTGTCTGGATTGCCGAAAATTGGGGCCGGTCTCTTGAGGGATTGCGCTGGGGTGATGCGCATCAAGCCACCCACGATCATCCGGCTTTGGGCAACAACCTCTTGCTGAAATATTTTGTAAATATTCGCCAATCTACCAGTGGTGGCGACAATACGCTCATGCGGGGCCGTGTACGTGGCAGCGGGCCAAAGCCGTTTGAAAACGTTCACGGCGCGGGCTATCGTGGAGTGTATGATTTTGCTGATCCTGAAAGTTCGGTGTTCATCACCTCCACCGGTCAATCCGGCCATTTCCTGTCGCGGCATTATGATGACCTTGGACAATTGTGGCGACGCGGCGAATACGTACCGATGACGCTGGATCTGGATCTGGCGCGGGCGGCGTCGGTTGGGGTGACGCGATTACTGCCAAACCAACCCGAAGCTGACCCAAGCAAGGACACAAAAGCCACGGATTAAACCCCATGATCAGGCGTCACCGTTTCAATATTTTACAATCATGAGAAAACGTAAGCAGAGCTTCACTTGCCAACGTTCCACGGGCGTAGCGGTTCAATGTACTTTTGCTCATGGCCCTGAGAAAGAGCGGTGAGAAATAGCGGTGAGTACGCTGGTCATGTAAGCATACAGGTCAACTTTGTTCAGCTGACAGTTTTTGCTAATTGACGCGAACATTGCCCGGTTTTGCGCCCCAGTATCATGGCCCGCAAAGAGCGCGTTTTTAGGGTCCAACACGATGGGGCGCATGCACCGCTCGACAGTGGTATTGTCGATCTCAACATGGCCATCAGTCAGGACAGATTTAAACCGTCCCGGTATTTTGCGATGTGTTTGAGCGCCAGCCCCGTGGGAGACTTGGCCGAGACCTGACCACGGCTGTAGGCAAGCCATTGTTCGAAAACGTCTATGCGCGGCAGCGTTTTCTCTTGGTGGATGGCGCAGCGTTCTTCAGCAGACAGGCCCTTTATCTGAGCCTCAATACGGCAGAAGACTTTAATCGGCTTGAGGCCCGCCTCGGCGATGGGGCGACATTGTTGATGGTCTGCTCGAACAGTTTACGCCGCGCATGTGCCCAGCAATAGGCCAGCTCAATGGGGGTATTATCACGCCCATCTTTAACACGGTTATAGCCTGTGCAACCATCCACTTGCAGCACGCCGCGCCCCTTGGGGTCTGTTCCAGTTGGGTGCAGAATGACACCTTAAGCTTCGAGCACACGTTTTCCGTTATTTTTTAGATTTCCCTGCGGATCGATGTATCGGTAGAGGATGACAGGCTTCACGTCGAGTTCTTTGCATCGTTCCGAAACTGACGTGTCACGTTTGGCCATAGCGGCCTGTGCCATGCGCACCTGTGCTTTGGTGCGGGCAAACTTCCTTCCCCCTTTGGGGCCACATTTGCCCATAAATCAGCTCCAAATGCGGTGAATCACAAATCACGTCTCATGGGAATCCCTTTGATTCACATTTTCAGCATGCCGCTCTAGCCGCTTGTAAGCCATGACCAACCCAGTCCCGTCCCAATAGATCAACTTCAACCGATCCGCCCGCTTTGCGCAGAACACATAGACCACCCCATCAAAGGCCGTCTTGCGCAGATGGCCTTGCACCAATCCAGCCGACCCGTCGTGTCCTTTGTGGACATCGACCGCTTTGGTGGCGATGTAAATGTTCACACTATGCAAGGGGTGGATCATAGTGCTGCTGCTATCTGGGCAATGCATTCAGGCGTTGCTCCTGCATCCAGCCAAACGGTAACGTCGCCTTTGATCGCATCAAATGTGCCTGTAATGGTTGGCAACTGAACCGCTGTAGCTCGCCCTAGGCTCCTCAATCCGAACCGGCACAAAATCCATACCATCAAGATCTGGCAAAACCACCTTGCCCCTCCGAGAAATGCGGCGCCAATCAAAGACGGTGCCGGGTATAAGCTTATATCACTTGGCCACCGCCTTGACGGTTGCGCCTTGGATCAACGTTTCTGCCACGATCCGGGCCCTTAGCTCAAAAGGCCAGCGCCGCGCACCACCTGAACTGCGTGGAACTCTTGTGAGAAACTCATTTGTGGCTACCCTATAGAAACTCCCTTCAAACCTATGAAGGGACTGGATCGCACGTCAGAAGTCTATATGGAATGTGCGGTCACCACGCTGCATACAGACAAACACTTGGCCCGATGATAAAAACTGCGGCAAAAAAAATGCCGAAACATGTCTGAATG
>Ga0114998_10000511_pt1 | contig 28743 bp, 43 predicted proteins | sample ArcticOcean_MG_C_5_FD_87044 | JGI IMG/M metagenome (GOLD analysis project Ga0114998, IMG submission 87044) | Marine microbial communities from western Arctic Ocean - ArcticOcean_MG_CB4_138 | ecosystem: Environmental > Aquatic > Marine > Oceanic | place: Arctic Ocean: Canada Basin | collected... | reverse complement strand
GGAACCGCATCATCTTTTTCTGGAGCTCAGGTTTACCGTTTTGAAGCGGATAATCTTACTGTTACTAGTGGTGTTTATTATACATTAGCTTCTACTGGTGTTGAAAATAGATCTAAATTTATAACAAGTTTAGGTTCTTCATCTCCTTCAGGATTATCAGGCAGCAACCATATGGCAGGATGCTTTATTAATAATCCCAGTCTGGCTACTACTATGATATTCAGCAATATTGCATGTCAATTTCATGTTCTTACATCAGGTATTTCTACTTGGTATATTGAGATTTGGAAAGTTGCTACATGTAGTCCAACATCTTATACCCTTGCGGGAACTGCTACATTTTCAACAGTAACATCAGGCACTGTATATTGTGAAATTATTGTATGGGTTAATAGTTCTTTACAGGAGATTGCTAAAGACACCTCATATTTTATTACGGCAAGAACCGATAGTTCTAAGACAGTAGACTTTCAGCTTACTCTCAGTACTTTGTGGTCATCATAATATATGTAATTGATATGCCAAAAAATAAAAAAAAATTTAAAAATACTAAACTTGGTGAGTTCTTATTAAAAGTAGCACCAAATATTTTAAATGTTGCAGGTGATTTACTACCGGATGCTGGTGTATTAGGTATAGTAGGTAATCTTATAAAGAATGATCCTGATATGTCTATTGAAGACAAACAAATTGCTAGTTCGCATATTAAAGAAATGTATGCTTTAGAAGTTGCTGATAAAGATTCTGCAAGAAAAAGAGAAGTTGAAATAGCAAAAACTAATAAACAAGATTGGATGATGCTGTTTACTGGTATAACCGGTCTTCTTTCTTTTATTTTTACTATTTATGCAGTAGTATATATACCAAGTGTATTAGATAATGAACTCTTTATACATTTAATGGGTATGATAGAAGGAGTGGTAATAAGCAACATTTTTGCATATTATTACGGAACAAGTGCGGAAAATAGGAAATAATTTTGTAAATTGAAGTAAGAGACTATATTAAATAAATTTAACCCATGCTTTACATAAAGATAAAGCAACTATAAAAAATGTTATGAAAGATAAAAATTATCACAGCTCAAGAGGAGCGGGAGACGGAGATCTTACTGCTGGACTTTTAGGAATGATGAAAGGTGGTGGTGCTATGGAATATCCTGCAATAATGAAAGCTCAAAAAGGAGGAGATTCTTCTTCTTTAACTAGAGCTCAAATTTTAGCATACAATGAATCAGAGGGGAACGCTCCAGGATTAACTAGTCAAGGGCTGAAGGATAATATAAAAAATACCATGGTCGGGAATAGATCTGAAAATAAAGCTACTAGACAAGCAAGAAGAACTGCACGTAAATCTGGTGATTCAACTAAAGCATCTAGAGTAGAAAGTAGAGCTGCAACAAAAGCAAATAGAAATGAAAATGCAGTGTTGAGAAAAGCTAAAAGACTAGTAAACAGCAATCAAAGACGTGGTTATTAAATTAATAATTAAAAGATTATGAAAAATAAAAGAATTACACCTGCAAAAGCAAACATGATGGCAATGGCCAAAAACGGTGGTCTTAAAGGTTTTATGAAAGGTGGAGGTGCTTATGATGGTTTAATCAAAGCTCAAGATGGTTTTGCTCAGGGCGCACAATATGATAAAATTCATGGACTTTTAGAGGCAGGAATGAAAACATACGATCAAATGAATGCTATGGAAGCAAACCCTTTTATAGCAGAAACTTTTAAGAATAAAACCCCTGCTCTTCAGGCGAAGTACGATAAGCAATCGAGTGATTATCTAGATTATGCTAGACAGTTGAAGTCAGAAGGTATAACTTCATATCAAAAAGGTGGTGGTACAAACTCTAAAAGTAGAAACACAGTTCGTCTTGAAAATAAAGCTAACCGATTAGCAGCTAAAGGAGAACGTTTGTCTGCTAAGGCTTTAACAAAAACTGAAAAAGCTTCAAAAGTTGGAAATGTCGCTAGAAACCTTAAGAAAAAAGGAGATGCTGCTGGTGGAATTAAAAAAGTTGTTAATAGAATGATAGCAAGTCCAATAAGCGACAGAGCAAGTACTATACGTGCTAATGCAAATCAGAAAATGTCTAGAGGAGAAAGAATTTCTGATAGAGCTGGTAAAGTAGAAACGAAAATTGCACGTAAAGCTGCACGTAGAGCTAGCAGAAAATAAAAAATTATTATGGGAAAAAAATTAAATAAAGCATCTTTTCCAATGCAAGGAGAAGTATTTAAAAGAGAAACTACCAATGGGTATTACAACCCAACTTCTTTACAGTCAGCTATTATTCAAAAAAAGAATAATATTGCTACACAAAAAAGAATTAAGTTAGCTAAAAATGGAGTAAACATTCCTCAAACTTCTACACGGGCTAGTGAGCCAGTGCAATCAGAAGCATTTAAAAATGGAAATCGTAAATAAATAATTATGTCAACTATAGTAGCACAAAAAATATCACAAGCAGGATTAATACCTGTTTACACTGCAGCAGCAGCTGATGATATATTAGTAAATACAGGTATAGAGTATATCCATGTTAAAAATGGATCAGGAGTAACAACAGAAATAAAAGTAGTACCTGTTGTCACTAGTGTAGTTGATCCTCTTTTGGGAGTTTTAGTAAAAGAAACTGCTGTTTTAACATTACTTGCTGGCGAAGAAGGTTTTTTAGGACCTTTTGAAGTTGATGCATTTAATAGTACAGCAGGGACAGTTTCAATTACGTACAGTCCTGCAATAACTAGTGTTTCTTTAGCTGGATTGTACACATAAAAAATATGGCCAAAAACCAGTAAGCCGTTAGTTCATTTTAAAGATTTATCTAAAACAGCTAAACTAGTAGCAAAAAAGTAATGGCTACACCAAGAAAAGGAAAAGCAAAAGTTAAAGTAACTGCTTCTGGAAAGAAAGTAAGTTATGGTCAAGCTGGAAAAGCCAAGGGTGGTGGACCTCGTGTTAAGCCGGGTACTTCTAAAGGTGATGCTTACTGTAGTAGAAGCTATGGCATTAAGAAAGGATTATCTAAGAAAAAACAAAACGATCCAAATACTCCAAACAATTTATCTCGTAAGAGATGGAAGTGTGTTGGTAAAAAATCTAAAAAATAAATATATTTTATTTATCTGAAGTTTTTTTATAATCTATAAGAAATCCTAGTAATACAATTATATTTAATCCTAAGCTAGCTCCTATTTCGTATAGATCATGATAATTTTTTATAGATAAGTGAATATGGCCTACAACCCAAAATGGTATAGCCATTTGCTGACTATACCATATGAGTGTAAATTCTATAAACTTTTTCATTTGTTTACATCATGCCCGGCAATCCACCATTACCCATTGGGGGCATAGCAGGAGCATCATCTTTAATATCTATTAAAGCACATTCTGTTGTTAAAATCATTCCCGCAACTGAAGCAGCATTTTCTAATGCAATTCTAGTTACTTTTTTAGGATCAATAATTCCAGCATCTATCATTATTACGTATTCATCTGTTTTAGCATTGTAGCCTGTTCCATCCGGTCTTGACATTACTCCTTCTAATTTTACGTCAGCACTAACACCTGCGTTTTCACATATAGTTTTAAATGGAGCTTTAATAGCTCTTGAAACAATATCAACACCAGTTATTTCGTCATCAGTTAAATGATCTTGGATATATAATATACCACCTGCTCTAAGTAATGCAACACCACCTCCTGCAACAACGCCTTCTTCAACAGCAGCTTTTGTTGCGTTAAGTGCATCTTCAACTCTATCTTTCTTTTCTCTCATTTCTACTTCTGAAGCTGCTCCTACATACAGTACTGCAATTCCTCCTGCTAACTTAGCTAAACGTTCTTGTAGTTTCTCTACTTCATACGAACTTGTATTAGTATCAATCTGACCTTTAATCTGAATAATCCTTTCATTCATCCTAAGAGCGTCACTAGAGCCATTTACAATAATAGTATGGTCTTTGGTTACACTAACTGTTTCAGCTGATCCTAACATGCTTAAATCAACACTTTCAAGAGAAACACCTCTTTCTTCTGATATAACAGTGCCACCTGTTAGTATTGCTAGATCTTCTAACATTGCTTTTCTTCTGTCTCCAAACCCTGGCGCTTTTACAGCTGCTATTTTTAATCCACCTCTTAATTTATTTACAACTAAAGTAGCTAATGCTTCACCGTCTACATCATCAGCAACAATTAATAAACCTCTACCCGACTGGGCTACTGGTTCTAATATAGGAAGTAGATCTTTCATAGTAGAAATTTTCCTATCAATTAATAAGATATAGGGTTTTTCTAACTCAGCACTCATTTTATCAGGGTTGGTTACAAAATAAGGAGATAAGTATCCTCGATCAAATTGCATTCCTTCAACTACTTCAACATATGTTTCCATACCCTTAGCTTCTTCTACAGTAATAATACCTTCTTTTCCAACTTTATTAAAAGCATTTGAAATTAACTCTCCAATAGCATCATCATTATTTGCTGAAATAGAAGCCACTTGCTTAATCATATCTAATGACTCACCCACTGAAGTTGCAGAAGCTTCTAAATGAGATACAATAAAACTAACTGCTTTATCAATTCCTCTTTTTAAATCCATCGGGTTTGCACCTGCTGCTACATTTTTTAATCCTTCACTTATAATAGCTTGAGCTAAAACAGTGGCGGTAGTAGTACCATCTCCAGCAAGATCATTAGTTCTTGAAGCAACTTCTTTGACCATCTGAGCTCCCATATCTTCTAAAGGATCTTCTAATTTAATTTCTTTAGCTACTGTAACACCATCTTTGGTTACTTGAGGAGCTCCAAAAAATTTACTAATAATAACATTCCTTCCTTTAGGACCCAATGTTACTTTAACAGCATCTGCTAATGCATCAACTCCTTTTTTTAAACCATTTCTAGCTTCTACGTTAAATTTTATATCTTTTACCATTTTGTTTTATTTGTAACTGTTTATTTGATTTTGAACTTCTTTTTTTAATTCTTCAGAATCAATATGAGATAATGTATTTTTTAGCATTTCTGTCATTTTTATTTTGTTTTCATATTTAAAAACTGCACTTGTTTCTTTTTGAACTAAATAAAGATGATATGTTAACTCACTAACTTTTTTTAATTTCTCATAATATTTATTTATACGTAAATCAATTCTTCTGGAATGTCCCATATTAGTAATGGTTGGAAACGTTTTATGTAATTCATCTAACCTACCTAACAGATATTGGATTTCCATTAATTTATGGATTTCTTTTTCTGACATTTTTTCTTGTTAAATAAAAGAAAGCTAGGGGAGATGTTTAATCCCCCCTAGTTGGTTATCTTTCTTTGTTTCCTAATTTATTATTAATGCAAAGATAAAAGCAACATATTAAAATTACTATTTGCAATATATAAATCAATTCTTAGCTAGTATAAGCATCATAATTTAGTTGAATAGTTGTAATCTCTTCATCTATTTGAATAGATCCATTATTTTCATTAATGATATCTTTTACATCATTAATATCAAATGTTTCATCTATTGTAGTTTCTAAATCAGTTATATTAAATCCTTCAATTTTATTTTGAGATAATATATTATTAACCTCAACCATCATAAAATCATGAAAATTTTGAGAATTTTGCATCCAATTTTTTGGCGTAGACATTTTTAAAGAATGAGTTACGTGATTGTAGAATGCCCAAGCATTATTATCATTACAATTGTAATCATACGAAGGCTTATTTATCTCTTTTTTAACACAACTAATCTGTGTTGAAGTAATAATCTCTTCATCAACAAATAATCTACCTAATAGTTCAGATTGATTTAGTTTAGATAATGGAGTATTCCTCAGCGCATCTCTATCAGACAGTATGCGAGTATAATGTTTTTCACCATTTTTAATTTGATTACTCAACTGCACTACAATATCATGACTAGCTGATCCAGTATGTTTTCTTTTAAAATTCATCATGTCACCAACCATCATACCATTACCGCAAATAAAAACATGTGCTCCAATAGCACATTGAAAACGCGTACTCTTGTCATAAGAGTTTGTCCAGGCAAACATCATCCCTAATTCTTGCTCATTATTAATTAAATCATTCTGAGACTGTGTAGGGTAAATATGATATATGCCCTGAGCTACCTGGGCATTCATGTTTGCTCTATATATTTCTTTTTTGATAGTAAATCCACTATCTGCCAATAATTTTTTTGTATTATCTATCACATTTTTGTGTGATATAACTGTATAACTTTTACCGTAAACAGGTAAAGGGGTATTTTCTAAATAAACTTGTGTTGTTTCTACTGCTTTTTTATACCTCATGGTTTAAACTTTTAATATGTAAATATAATAAATTATAATGCCTTAAACAAATCATTATAATACTTCTTTTAATTATTTGCTAATAAATCTAATACTTCACTTAAAGCTTCATGACGATGATTGTCCTTTAGAATAACTTTATGTACATAATTAGAATTAATAATTTTTGCTACTTCGTTTATTGCTGAATAATTTGAATCTTTTAAATCTATTTGTTGGTTATCACCACAAAGAATCATCATAGAGTCTTTTCCAAGTCTTCCTAATACCATTGCTAATTGGGCTCTTGTAAGATTTTGAAACTCATCTATAATAACTACGGAATTGTCAAATGTTCTACCACGAAAATGTGCTAATGAAACTAATTCAATTTGCTCTTCATTTTCCATTTTATCTAAAATAAGTGGTTTGTTATAAACCTTTCTCATGTTAGATCTAATGGGAACAAGCCAAGGCTCCATTTTTTCTTTTTCTGACCCTGGTAAAAACCCATTGTCTTCAGTAGATATTGTAGGTCTAGTAATAATTATTTTATTAAACTGTCTCTTAAAAAACATATCTAAAGCTATCTGGACAGCAAGTAGTGTTTTACCACTACCTGCTTTACCAATAACAAAATTAAAAGAGTGTTTTAAAATTTGTGTTTTAGCTTCTTTTTGTTCATCAGATAAGGTTAACGAAAATCTTATTGCACCTTTTGGAATTTTTTTATTTATATTTTCTGTTGCCATTTAAAAAAGTGTTAATTGATTAGACGCTACATTTATTATACCATTAATCTCTTGTTCAATAGAGTCAAGATAGTATTTTTTATCAATATTATAATCTTCCCATTTAGGTTCAATTTTCATATCATTAAAAACAACTTGCAGCCAACGTCCTGCCTCTAATTGTATTTCTCTTTTATCAAGTTTATGAACTTTTACGATTTTTACTCCAGATTTAGATATAAAATACCTATTTATCTTTTGCAGATCATCTTCAGTAAATAAACCATCTTTTATTTGTCTAGCTACTTGTTTCCATTCTCCTTTAGATTTACCGCCAATACAATAATCAAGTATATTTTTATTTGTATTTAAATATTCTTCGGGAAGTATATTATTTACAAAATATTGATAAATTGCTTTAGGTATAACTAATTTAGACTTATTTTTATGTAATTGCAAATTATGAAAATCAAATCTTCCTTTTAACTTTACAGGAGCAAAACTAAATTTATCGTTCTCTACTTTAAATAAGTAATGAGGATTAGAATCTTTAATTTCTCTCCATTTTGTAATATCAACTTCTTTATATTTATTTATTCCTATATAGTTATTGACATCACCTAAAATTAATTTTTGATATTCATCATGTTCTAAGTTAAGATTGGTAGTTTCTTCCCATTCTTTACAAATAAGCATGTACTCATCATAATGCGTCTTAGGTATTATAGTCTCTACACCATCTGTGTTTTGCAATAAAGCAATGGCACCTGGTATTCTTTCCATAATTTGTTCATAAAGCATCATCAAAGACAACTGACCATTAATAGTAATTCTCATACATAGTTCAGGATCGTAAAAAAAGCTGTTTTCATCGTTGCTAAGGCCAAAAGTAGAATTAAGTATAATCTTATATACATAGTTCATTGGATTGCTCTTAGGGATCTTCTTACGCTCTTCAAAAAACCATTCATATTGGTTACAGAATTCTTCTTTTGGGAAGTGCCCTGGTGACCACTTATTCTTAATAGCAAGATTAGGGTAAAAACTAGTAACATCTGAAGACATAATCATCATATCATCATCTGGTTCATATACACCTTTGCTAGCAGCTCCGTGCACTCCACCTAATCCAAAATGCGTCTTAACATTTTTATATAAGATATTGTACTTAAAACTACCTTTAAGATTTTGAGATGATACTTCAATAGAGTTAAACCTATCCAATAACACATTAAATTCCGGAGATGTAAATTTAATATACGGTAATATAATATCAGAAACTTTAATAACATCCCTATAGCTTCTCATTTTTTTGAGATCTCTTTTAGGTATATTAAGTTTCTTAGATAAAAAATAACCAAATATTTCTTTACTTATCCGTGGTTCAGATGCACTAAACATATTTATGCCATATTCTTTAGTAAGTTCTTTTCTTAATTTTATTTGCGATTTTGATCTGTTGTAAATTTCTTTAGTTGCTCTTACATCATTTATACAATATTTTAAAATAAGATCTATTTCATTTTGTAAAGTTATTTTTTTCTTATGATGAATAGGCATATCAATTATATTTTGCCAATCCATACTATACTGTATCCATTTTAGACTTGATCGTTTAGCTGGGTTATCCCAATGATGCATTTTAAATACATCTATTTGACCTATTCTCATGTTCCACGGTGCGTAATCACTAAATTCTTTATTATTAGATTTAGTAATACACAATTGAGCATACTTATAAATTATGTTAGCTATCTCACATCCACTTAAGTTTTCCCACAAAAAGTAGTTGTCTAATATATAATGAGTGACTTGTGCATCAAATGCTAATCCGTTGTAGGATATATGCCACTCTTTGTTTTTAATATTATCTTTTAAGAAATCAATAAACTTTGGCAAATCATTTTGCAAGTCGTGAACTACAAATATTTCAGTTTCCTGAGTATTATAATGTTCAAATACACCTGTAAAACAGTTTGCTAAAGTCTCATAATCCATCACCCAATGTCTCATATAATTATTTGTGTTTTAAAGCCAAAAAAAGACATATAAATATGCCTTTAATTGTATTTGGGTTACCCCATATAAAAATTTAAAAACTATTAAGCAGGAACAATAAGCTTAGAAACTTTTGTCTCTTCAGCATCTACAAAATATTCATTGTATTTAAAATCTGTAGCGTTTACAGCAAACAAATGAATAAATGTTTCTATATCATTTCTATCACTTAAATAAAACTCAGAAAAAGTATCAACCAGTTTTCTTTCTTCTTTAATTGTTTTACCTGTTTGCTGGTTAGGCATTTTTAATTTAATAGGTTCTCCCGTATCACTAAGTCTAGGGACCATGTGATAAGATTGTTTCATAACCTTACTAATTACTGCTAAAATGTTTGATGATGGATCATACATAGCTTCAACATATGGTGAGTCAGAACTCACAGGTATTAAGTTAAATGATTTAGCATTTCTAAAACTAGAATTTACTAACATCATATTTTGTCCAATTGTTTGTGACATGTTTTATTTATTTATTTCTCCAAATATATGGAGTTCTTATCTAAAAGGCAATTTAATAATTCATTATTTTCACGAAAAGTTTCTTTTTCTATATCAGGAATACTGCATAATTCATAAACATCTTTAATATCTTTTAGTTTTATATCTAATTCAACAGCATAAGATTCATGATAATTATCAGGAGATAAAAAGACTTTTACATAATCAGCCATGTTTCCTGAAGAACTAAAAAAATCTAAAATTACTAATTTAGAATCTAGACTAAATTGCGAGTACTTACCCTTTAAAAATCTATCATAATCTTTTTTATAATTTTTAAAATTAAAAATAAAAATATGTTTATTATCTCCAAGATCTAAGTGTTCTAGAAAGCATTTATGACTTTTTAGATATATATCACAGAAATTAATAAATTTTTTAGATAAAGGCGCTCGGTACTCACAAAAGAATTTATAGTCATCAGTAGTATAGGCATGCTCCCAACAAACATAAGTTTGTATGGGAACATAATCTATACCTTTTTTTAACTTTAATAATGGATAAAGAAATACTTTACTTTTTTGAAAATAATCTGTATATACGGATTTCATATTACAATTTAATCTTTCCTACTAGAAAATCATAAGGTAATTGGTATTTTTTTTCATTATAATGATAACCTGCAATCTTAATAACACCTTCAAAACCGTCAGCCCAACCAGCTAAAGTTTCCTCAGTGACATCAAAAACATAAACTTGTTTATATTTATCTATTACAACAAATTTAAAGATTATAGTATATTCTTCAGCTTTTTCTCCTAATGTGTCGTAAACTAATTTACAATATATAGCTGCTTGCAACCAATAATTATAAAAGTCTACAGTCTCACGAAAATCAGAAATAGTTTTACCTGTTGTTTTAAGATCACTGATTGTAACTTCTTTTTTTTCATGATCAATTTTATAGAAATCTATATAACCATGTAAACCAAAATTATGCTCAGAAAGATCTGATTTTAAATATTTTTCTGCATGTGTTTCTATAGGATCCAACTCAAAGTCTGTTTCCTGTTGTTTAAATAAATCCATTACATCAGTATTCTGCTTAAGTGTTTCCACCATGTCAGTACATCTTTGCAGTGTATCTTGATCAACAACATCAACATTACTATTAGATAAAAATTTCCAATAAGGTTCATTATCTTCATTAATTACTTTTTTTAATCTTTGCTCATCTGTTTTAAGAGATTGGAAAAGATTTAAAGTTTTTAATGATTCTAACGCTTGTAGCTCACATGAACTTAATATTTCTTCATCAGTATAAAGAGACATGTCTTTCATTACTTTTCTAATATTATCACTTGGGCTTTTTCCAGGTGTAACATTAAATTTTTCAGAAACTTTTTCAGGTTCAAATAATAAACAATGAACAAGTTTTCCTTCTACAAGGTGCTTGTCTGTTCTAACCTCACGGTCAAATAGTATATATTCTTTATAAAATAAAGATGGTGAAAATAATAGTTTATTTAAAGATGAGTAACTAAAACAAAAATCTTTTTTTGCATAAAACTCATCTTCTTTTTTTTTATTTCTATTCATTTGATATTATTTTGTCTTCAAATTCTTTTTTTATTTTTAAATTGTCTAAGGATACATTAAATATTGAAGCTTTATCTCCAACTAAACCACATAAAACATTTTTATAAAGACTTTCTCTTGTTTTGTTTAATGCAAATTTAGTTAATTTATTATCATCAATTAAATTTTGAATATACCTATCGTGTGGCCAAATGGCTGATAACTGTTGCCCACCTTGATATTTTACCATTCTTTTTCTTAATGATTTAATATTTACACTATTCCAATTAGATGTATCTTTTAGCCAATCATATTTCCAGAAAAAAATACCAGAAACAATATCAAATGATTTTTCAATATTACAATTAGCAATCATTTCTAATGCTAACGATCTGTTATCTCTATCACTACTGTTTATCATTGAAAGTATAGTATCATATTCAGTATTTTCTAATATAGCTAATTCATCGTCTATAATATTTATAACGTCAGTATCAAAGATTACATTTGTTGAATTATTTATAATTTTTAAATAATCATTAACTTTATTATTATCTATTGTTAAATCTCTCATTTTACTTCTTCCCTTTGAATTAGTAGAAATAACATTTTCTATATTATCAATAAATAATGATATAGATTTATTATTATGATCGTTGTATCTATACGGTGCAGTACAGGAAACCATTGAATTATGAGGAATAAGATTTAAAATATCTTCTACTTTATCTAAACCGTTAATTGATATAAGATCATTTTTTTTCAAACTTTCTATAATATTAAAAAAATTTTCAAATGGTGATGAATTGTTCCATGTTCGATTAAATAGTTTATTTAAATATTTATCAGATATAATTGATATATCTGCTTTTTCAATATCTCGTGTTATTTTAGCATTGTACTTATCTTTAAGTAAATCAACTTTTTGTCTAGGTAAATCTAAATTTGGATATCTGTATAAAATTTTATCTTGAACAGTAAATTTAGATTTACCTACATAATTTTGTATTCCTAGATCATTATAATGATTTTCAAGAGATGAATATGCTTCTATGTAACACAACCAATGAGATGTGCTTTCATATGAAAATGCAGAAGCATTTAATTTATATTTCCCATTTTCTAAAGATATATTTTCATCACGATGATTTATTAAAACTTCATATCTTTTTTTCATTTTGTTTTTTTTAAGTACTGTTGATATTCTTTTTTAACTGCTACTTTAAACGTATAAAGATCTCTGTTATGTATACTAATTTCTTGTCTAACTATAGGTTCAAGATATCTAAAATTTACACCATTTAATTTTTTCTTTTCTTCTAGCCATAATATCATGTCTTGAGCAGTTCGATGACACATATCATTAAATTCAGAAACTTGCAACCAATACTGCAAATCTTTATTTCTATTATCACCATATACAATAAAAGCACAATCTTGAGCAAACTTCCATAATAAATGATAATTTACATTATAATCTATAGTAGGAATAATTTGATAAGCCAGCATACTGTCTTCTCTTCCAGCACTTAATTGTATTTTAAGATCAGCAAGCAGTTGTTCATCAAGAATCATTCTATTAGCTGAACTATGCAATACAGTTTCTGGATCAACTACACTTACATTAGTTGTTTCAATAATGTGAGCTAAATTAACAGCCATTCCGGTTAACATCCATTGATCATAAAGACTTGATTCAATATTTAAATCATAATATCTTACACTATCTGTAAGTTTAGGAGTTATTATAACTTCTAAGCCAGAGTTGTGTATTGCTATTTCTTTAGGATGTGTTGCAGAAGTTCTACCTAATGTAGTTTCATAATTCCAAAGTTTAGTTATCATAATAGAACTTGGAATATTCTCACTATTTTCTAACTGATAATGATGACTAATATCATCATGACCAATAATTAAATCTGCTAACTCATAATCATTTGTTATAGTTATACCATGCTCTTTAAGAGCTGCTTTTAATCTATCTTGAGATACAGTGCACTTAGGTAATATAAAAGCTTTTTTTTTAGTTCTAAAAGTAGTACCATCATCTGTTGCTACTGTTAGTATAGTCTCTATTTTTTCATATGTAGTTTTATCTTGAGTACATAATACTTTATTAACTTGCCCTGAACTAGACAGGACACCATAAATAGTGTCCTGCTCTAATCCAAAGTAAGCTAAAGCATCAGTATCAAAATTTTGATATACTGATTTATTTGCCATTTTTATTTCATTGTCATTTTAATGATTTCTGGTATCATCATTAGTTTGTTAAACTTTTGCTTATTGCCATTAAAAATAGTTCTTACAATTAAATACTTTAGATCATTAGTAAAATAATCTTCAGTACAAAGTGTTTTTATTCTATTAGTAATTTTCTGAGTAATTGAATTCTCTTTAGAGTATACCACCGCATAATTTGCCAATCTTGTTGCTAATGTAGCAGCAATATCAGAACGGTATGTGTCATCTTGACCAATACATCCACGTAATTCTCCTAAAATATATGATTCATTATCATGAGTCAATAAATCTTTCGGTGTAACTAGTTTATCTAATTTGTTATTAATAAATGTTGTAAACATTGATGCAAATTCATCTCCCACTGACCCTTCACCAATCATTTGAATTAATGATAGGTTATCTTCAAACTTTTCAAAGCTAGAGATAGAGTTAAAGAAAGTTGTAATTGATCTTGCGTTAGTTTCCTGTGTTACAAGTTCAGGATGAAGAAGTAAGAAGTTAATACACCTAGTATCAATTCCTGCACCCTCAGCCCATTGAGCCCATACATTTACATCAAATTTTAGATTAGCAGTTACATATCTAGTTTTTTGTGCACTATCTACACTATTAACCATATAGTCTCCGTTATCAGGATTTGCTGTTAACATAATATGCCAATCTTTAGGTAATGTCCATGAGATATAAGTTTGACGATCTATTAATTCCATAACTGCTTGGATAAATCTTGTATCAGCTCTATTCCAATCATCTAATAATAGTATACCACCTTCTTTAGCATCTGCAATCCATTCTGGTGCACAATAAGACATCCTGTTCTTACCTGTCATTTTGTATCCATTTTTTAGATACTCTTGTACGGCAAGTTCATCAACCCACATACCAACTTTCTTTTTTATAGTTGTTGGCATTTTTGCTAGATCAGATGCAGCAGCTGTTCTTTGAGCTGCAGTATAGGATAAATCATCTATTGCTTTATTGGCAGTTTTTACTATTTTTTCCTTATACATTTGAAATTGTCTTACAGGAAATCCTACTAAATCTCCTAACTCTTCTATCTGTGCAAGATTAAGCTTAACAAATTTTAAATTGTTTTCTTGAGCTAATTCAACAATAGTAGAAGTTTTACCAATACCTGATTCACCTACTACTTCTATTGATACTGGACTTTTACCATTTTGTTGTAAAAATCTATTATTTGTAATAATGTGATTTACAAAACTTTTTAATTCTGTAACATTTAAATTTACTTGTGCCATTATATTTATTAATTTAATTTTATTACTTGACCGGGTAACTCATCATTCATATCAGATATACTACTTAAACACCACAAGGTGTTCTTTGGACAATCTTCTGGTGGATAAGCTTCACCATCTGTTAAATATATAAGTGCCGTGTACGACCCTTTATTTTCATTATAATGGTCTATTACAGGTTGGAACGATGTCCCACCTCTACCATGTATTTCCCAATCTTTTTTAGGTTTAAATTCTTCTACTTTTCTTAAATTAGTATCACATTGTGCAACTGAAATTTTATGCCCTGTTTTGTGCATATGAGTTAATTCATTAAAAAATTCTTTTAATTCATCATTATTTACAGATCCACTTGTATCTACACCAACAAGAATATGATTTTTAAACTTTATTTTAAGTCCAGGATTTGCAGCATAACGTTTATTATACTTACGTCTTAGCTTTTTAGTATATACTACACTAGAATTTCCTACAAAACGTCTTAAATATCCTTTCCAATCAAATTTTGCAGGTTCAATATAAGTTAATCTTTTTATTAACTCAGAGCATTCTCCAGGTATAGTACCACATCTTTTTACTGTTTGCTCTGCCGCTTCTTTAAGCTGATGTTCAACTTGTTTTTGTATTAATTTTTTATCAGGTTCAGATAAATCATCAAAATCATTCCAAGTACTATGACAATATTCTGATTCACCATCCATTTTATCCATTAATGAATCTAATGATGGGCATGTACCATCTTTTTGTGCTTGTTCTAGTAACCTATAATATTCTTTCGTTCCTGCTTTTGTAGGAAGATTTAATTCAGGAAAACTAGATAACAACAGCCCGCCATCTGGTAACATATCTTCATCAATATATTGATTGATTTCTAAATCAGCCGCAATATTAAATAATTTATGATCTGCAAATATATCTCTCATTATTAAATGTCCAAATGCAATATGCAGCAGTTCATGTTTAATTAATCCTATTCTGTGAGATATGCTTAAGTCTGTATAAAACTTTGGATTTATAGTTAATTGCATACCAATACCAAATTTACTAACACCTGCTGTAGGAATTTGTTCAGTAAATTGTTTATTAATACCAATTAAAAAGAGCCCGTAAAAGGGCTCCTGCAAAATTAAATCTTTAGTTGTTTTTGCAACTAAATCTTGTATATTTTTCATAATTATTGATTTTTCATAATTTGTAAAAGTATTTGTTTATAAATTTTTTTATTTCCTTTTTTTTCTATTGTATTGTATATATTTTTTCCTATTAATGCTTTAGAAGAAAAACACAAAAAAAATATATTGTTATTTAAAAATATTTTTCGTTTATTATAAGGTAAAGATTTAACAAATAATAAATTTAATATTTTTCTATCATTATATTTTAAATTGTTTAGATTACTAATTCCAATTTGACAATCTTCTTCTGAACCATTAAATAATTTTCTTAATTCATAAAATTCTTCAAATGTTATGTCATTCATTTTTTAATATTTCAATCCATACTCCTGGATTTTCTTTGTCATAACTGTATTGTATAAAAACAGGTAAAATAAATTCTGCATTGTCATCTTCAATCCATCCTCCTTTAACCATATCATCCTGAACAGTTTGTGCAGGGTTGATGTAATCAAATTTATGGCGGCTGCCTCTAACAAATGTAAAAGATATTTTTGCTGGTAATGTATGTTTAGCTAATTCTGCTTTAAAATCTTTTGCATATTTTGCATAATAAATTTTAGCAATTTTTCTATAATTCATAACAGCTTTACTAGATATTAAGTATTTACCTGTCCATCTTTTTCCATTTTTACTACTGGGTACTGATCCTGGTATAAACCATTTTTTATTTTCCATATTGTTTATTTAATGCCATTTTTAATAAAGGTTTTAAATGCGCATGTACTTTATCAAAACCATGTTCCTTCATAGCATCTGATATGTCTTTGCATATATTTAATGTAAATCCATTGATTTTATATGCATTAGCATATTTTTCAATAGCATTTCTACCTGCTTCATCATTATCAAACAAAGTAATTACTTTTTTGTATTTCTTTTTTAAATGTTCTATAACGTATGCTTTAATCATAGTATTTTCACTGTCTGGAGCAATTACTTCTATATTATATCCAATACCTTTTAGACATAATGCATCTTTTAATGAAGAACATATTACTAAATATGGTTGATTGAATTTTAATTGATCATAACCCTGTAAATATGATTTTACTTTATGAAACTTATGTTTACTACTTGCAGGTTGATATATTTTATATACCTCTTCATTTTTATCAAAATATCCATAAAGACGTTTACCTTCAATCTTTAGTGCTTTTATTTGATCAGATTCAGATTTAACAAGATTGTAATATTCAATTGGTTTAACATTAAATTCAGTAAGAATAGTCATTCCAATTCTAAATGATAACCAATAAGCGCTATCAGTTTCATTCCATAATCTTGTTTTAACAAAATCAACTTTCCACTTAGCTGCAGGTTTAAAGTCTATTTCCTCAAAACCATTTGTTTTAATATATTTATTATAATCATCTATAATCCTCATGCAAGCAGAAGAATAGTTTAAACTAAATAACATTTTAACTAATTCTATTTTATTACCCCCGTGTCCTGTAGAAAAATCTTTAAACTTATATTGTTTTATGTTTTTATCTACGTAAATACAAAAACTTGGAGTCTTTTCATTAGGATTAAATATTGATGTAAGTTTTATATCCTGACCCGTCAATGGCTCAGGCAAATTTAAATAATATTGAAATACCCAATAGCTAGGTATATTTTCCTCTTGTAGTACTAAATTTTTAGTATTAAACATAATAGTTAAAATTAAAAAAAAAGGGGATGACCGAAATCATCCCCCTTAATTTTGTTGTTCTCAATTACAAATCAAAATCGTCACCTGCTGTTTTAGCGGGTTCAAAATTATTTGTTGTTGCGGCAACTTTTTTAACAACAGGTCTATAATGACCCTGTTCATTTGTGTCATATTTAATTAACCTTGAGTTCTCTACATCAGCAGGCTCAATAGGTATTCCACCTTTACTGCGCTTAGGTAAAAATAGATCATTATTTATATAACCATCTTTATTCTCCCATTCGCGTGTACCAAGACACACATTCATAAATGTTGGACCAGATAGTATTCCATTACAAGAAAGCATGAACTCTTCAATTGTATTTGCTTGGATAGCATCTAACTCAGCTCTTTTACCTACTTGCTCTGATAAATATATCATAGCTTTCATAACTTCAGTATCTCTACTAATTTCATTTCCATTAGGTAATGTTGCATCTTTAAAAGGATATGGTGAGAATCTTACTCTTCCCACCTGTCCTTCATAACGAGGTCCATCTGGTTTAGATGTATCTAATAAGAATCCTAAAAATTCTCCTTCCATTGGTTTACCTTCAATATGCAACATAATATTAAATGCTTCTGCATCGTATGGTGTTTTATCAAATGAAATTGAATTAATTTTGATAAGATGATTACCTGGACCAATTACTGGTTTTTCTTTGCCGCTTCCCGCTGACATTCCACTAGTACTTAACATGATTTTTATTTTTTATTAATTTATTATTATTCCTCATATTTTTTAATACAGTCTTTTACATACTGTAGGTCGTTTGCTATGAAGAAATCTTCAAACATACCTTGTGGTGATTTACATGTGTTCTCGCCATTGTTTTGAGTTTCAAAACCATATTCAAGTTCACCATCATCGTTTTTATTTACTTTACCAAATAATACTATGGAGAATAGACCTTCCAAAGTTAAAGTATTGTCAATCATTTTGCCAATAGTTTTTGCTTTGATTTTTCTATTTCCGTTTATATCAGTTGAATCTTCTGAATGAGTTAAAAAGATTACAGTTAAGTCATCTCTTAGATCTTTAGGCAACTTAGCTACCATAGCTAAATTAGCTGCAATCTGAGTAAATTTATCATAACCTTTTTCATTTGCTCTATCAAAATATTCAAAAGAGCTCATATATTGCCAATCATCAATAACTAATGTTTTGATATGTGGCATTTTTTGATCTACATGATGTACAGCTTTAACTATTCCTGCTGCAGACGATGCTGATGCTAAATTCCCTTTCGGGTTTTCTTTATTTATTGTTGTATAATTTTTTTTCCAACCTTTAAACGGTAAAGGTTTATTTGCAATATTTATAATAAACGTTTCTTCTGGATTTAAATTTCTAATTGCTGTTGACTTGCCAGTTCCTGAGTCTGCAATTACTAATACACTTTGTGCCATATTTATTTAATTAATTTATTGATTACTTTAGTTAATGTTATTAATGTTTGATTGATGTCTTCAAGTTTATCTACTATTTTAGAAGTATCTGAAGTAGCATCCGGATTTGGTAAATCAAATATTGTATCAAATTTTTTGTCTACTATTCCAGTATTAATTGATCCTGATTTATGATCAGCACCTTCTTCTATAGCAGTTTGTTTATTCCAATTTCTACTTGTAACATCATTAATAACTTTTAATTCACTAACTGGTATCATGTGTCTTACAAATCCACTATTGCTTGTAATTAACTCATATTCTGTTTTCCAATGCGGATTATGTTTAACAAGATATAATGTTCTTTTTGGATCTTCACTTGCATAGTCCATACTTACAAATTCAGTATATATATCCACTTCTTTTTCTAATTCACTAGGAAAAAATGTGACATGTAACTCATCTTTTCCTGATGGTCTGTATGCCATTTTAGGTAGATATAATACATTAAGATTACCTATAGTTTGAAAGTAATCATCATGTTCGTCTCTTAAGATAGAGGTTATTTTTTTTCTTTCTTCTGTTGTTATTGCCATTATGTTTTAATATTTAACGTCTTTCTTGTTGACCTGGCGTAGCCATTTCTTCAATTTTCATTTGTTCAAATTTTGCTTTAAAGAAACTCATTCGCGCATCACCGTTCCTTGCTTTAAGAAAATGTAATACAAGAGTTCTATCATTTTCTATAATGTATCTATCAGGGCCATAAAATCTAATCTTTTGTTTAGCTGGCCTGTTGATACCTATAAGCATGTCTGCGTGTTGTAACATAGCATCTGAACCAAATATATCTGACTCAAGTATATGATTGCCATATTTACCATCTATTGCTCTTTCTGGATGATCAATATTTCTATTAAGCTGAGATAATGCAATAAATAAACACGGATAATCTCTTTTACATTGCGTAAAAAACTCACCTAACTCAAACATCATATCTAATGTGTTATTTTGGTACGGTGCTCTCTTTACTAACATAGTATGATCTAATGTAATCATAGTTTTTGTTCCTTTATGCAATTCCATGTACATATCAATTTGCTCACGCATTTGATTAACTGTTAAAGGTGTGCTTATAATATCTACAGGATTTTTTACTCGTTCTTTAGCATATTGATGACAATTGTTTATTACATCAGTACCGATTATACTACCTGCGCTACACAACTCTTTATATGTTTTACCAGTAATAGAACTAAATTCTCTAATAGCTGAGGTTCTACCAACCATCTCAAACTGAAATTCTAATACTCTAAAATCATCATCTGGATTTAGTGCAAAAGATTCTCTTATAATCTGATCTTTAATTAAAGTTTTACCTGATCCTGGTCTTCCACCAATAACAGTTAGAGTATTCCATTCTAAACCATCGGTAGCAGCATCATTAAATTTAGGCCAAGGTGTGTATATAGATTTTTCTTCACCTTTTTGCCTAGCATACATATATTTCAATGCTTCATTAAAGGCAGCATATTGGCCTGTCCATGATTCTGTAGGTTTACTCATTATACAACTTTTTCTTTAAAGGTCTGTTCTTCAGTATCTATGCCATCTCTAATCATATCACAATAATCAGCTAAAGTAGATGATTTTATTCTATGCTTATCTTGTTTACATATAAAGTATTGACTGGTTTGCATATACATATACTCTGCATCCCTGTACTCATTTACATACATTTTACTTGCATTGATTACATCAGACCATTCATATTCATATGTTTCAAAGAACCATCTAAATGATTCTGATAACATTTTAACATTAACTCTTGCTGGCTTGCCACTGGGTAGTCTTTTATTAGGAAAAACTTCCCTATAGATATTTATTTGCTCAGAAAAGTTTTTACCCATTAACTGGATATCAGTTTTCTTTTTTGCTTTAATAAAATAATTATCTAAGTGTGCTATAAATGATTTAGCTTGAGGAGTTAATTTATATACTTTTTTATTATATGTTAAAAATCCTTTTTCAACTAAATCATCAACTCCAGTTTCTATTTCAGAAGGTATTGCTATTTTTTGCTTCATTCCAAGCAAAAGAAATGTTTGGTTTGGAGTTAATTTGTTTTTTAAAATTTTCTGGAAGATTTCCCACATAATTATGTATTTCTTTTAAAATGTTATTAAATGCTTTCATCATTGCTTTGTCTTTAGTAAAAAAAGCATTGTCCATTTGCTTAACTGAATTAATGATTGTTGCATGATTTTTGTTAATACTATTACCTATAGCAGTTTTACTATAACCTTCTCTGTAAGCTATATAAGACATTGCTTGAACATAACTTAAAAAAGGTCTCAATCTGCTTTTGTATGATAAAGATTGTATTTTTTCATAATGTTTATGATAATCACGTTCGTTTTCTTTTAATGCTTTAAGAGTGCAAACATGTAACGCTTCAATACTAATTTTAAAATCTTTACTTTCTTCAGGAATAACATGTATGTTAACACCAAAGTTTTTTAAAATGCGTTTTTTAAACTTTTTAATTTCTTGTTCTTGTGTAAGTGTTTGATTACTAGCCATTTCATATTAATTATGTGATTACAAATATATTAAATATTACCATATTATACAAGTTTTATCCTGTAGATTTAACTCTTTATTTACTTTTTTAAAAATCTTGTCTGCATCCCAAATATTATTGTTATATGCGGCAGATGTAGGGTGTGGACACTTAAGTATTTTTTGCTCATTTAAGAGTAATTGCCAACTTTCAGCTTTTCTACCCATTAATACAAAAATTATATCTTTGTTTTCTTTATTTATATTTTTAAATAAATATTCAATAAATAATTTCCATATACTGTAATGAGATCCTGTTTTATTAAGTTCACATGTTAGTGCTGTATTAATTAATAACACACCCTGGTTAGCCCAGCGTTTTAAATTACATTCTTCAGGTGTATATATAACTCTACCCGTCTCAGTAAAATCGCCTATTGTTTCTTTTAAAATAAATTGTAAAGCTTTTTCTGCTTTACCTGTTTTAGAACAACTAAAAGCCAATCCATCTGACACACCTAATTGAGGATATGGATCTTGGTTAACTATAACTACTTTAAGATCTTGATATTTTGTTTCTACAAAAGGATTAAAAGATTCTTTAAATTTAGGTGTAAATCTTCTATCTTGTTCAACCAAAGTACTCAGTTTGTCTGTTATATTATTAAATTCTTTACTATCTAAAAAAGGATTTAATATGTTATCCCATCCTGATATTTCAAAATTTAATTTTAATGTTTTCTTTATTTGATTTATATTTTCTTGCATATTTGCGTTATCTTTGTATTATAAATAAAACTATTACCATGTCAGACGATAAATTACATTCTCAAGTTACTTACGACTTTACTAAAACTATTACAGATATATCTTTAAATCCTGCATATATTCATGGATTGCAAAGAATTTGTAATGAAATGATTATAAATTCAGACAGAGGTGCAGAAATGCCTAATATTTTTAAGAAATTTGAAAAAATAGTCAATCAAGCCACTAAGCCTATAGAAGATCAAAAACCTGTTGAATTAGATGTTTTTGAATCTAATATTTACACATTATTTTCATTAATACAGCTTTTTAAATATCATGCTAAAGAACAAGATTTAGAACTTAAAACAGAAACTACTGTAAAAAAATCTGAATTAGCTGCATTAGCCAAATTAGTTGAAAAAGGAGAAGATATAACTGATGCTTTAGCAAATATAAACTCACAAATGACTATAGTTAAATAGTTATCTTAAGTTCATACCGCTAAAATCACCAATTTCTATACATGCTTGGATTGCAAGGTTTAGCTCATCTTTATCGCAATCTGCAAATGATTTGCAGTACTCTTGTTTGTCCCTTACAAAACAAAGTCCGGCAGCTCTCTTTACGTTTAATTTTGCTTCTACAAAAGTGTATCCAATTTCTTGCGCTATTTCCCTAATCATGGCATGTAACCTAGCTAATTGAGGATTGCTACCTTTATCACCACTTACTCCTATAAAAATTTCTAACTTTGAGTTATCAGGTAGCTGGTTTAAAAACTTTTTAAACTTAGTACCTGTAGCTTTTATAGGAAAATGTAATTCTCCATCTATAATTGATGCTTTTACAAATAAATTGCCTTTCATGTTATTCTATTAACATGAATAAGTAAAAAGATTAATGATATAAGACATATTACAAATGCATAGTGTATTGTTTTATATGCAAATTCAATATTTTTTTTTGATCTTCCTTGATTAATGTTATCATCTATAAGAATTGAAGTTTTACTTGTTTCTTTTGGTGGAATACCACCACCTTTTAAAAATGCATTATATAACGCTTTAGCCTCTTTTATTTTTATTTTTTTAGTTTTCTTCATGGTCATGTATTATTTCATAAATGATATCTTCTAAATCTAACTCTTCCATTATATTAATATATGGAAGAATATCTACTTCTATTAATTCATTATTTTTGTTCTTAAGCTCAATCCATGCATGATGTATAGTTACTTCAGAACTTGAGCCAGGATACCCTGATCCATCAGGATAATAAGTTATTTCCGCATCTCCTGGTTCATAACCATATTCAAAATCTATTGTTATATTAGAATTTAATTCATATTGCCATATGTTTTTTGAATATACTTTTGTCATGATAAAAATTTTAATTCTCCATCTGCAAAATAAAAATCCTGTATGCATGCTGTACAATATGCTCTTGTTTCATTACGTCTTAATGTATTTAAAGTACAATTAGGGCATGGCTCATTGTCTACTTTTATAAAGTCTGTTGGAATATGTGTATCATTAAATGATTCATGATATAATTTTTCTTGCTGAGCTATAAACAGCTCTTTCATCTTTCCCATGTTAGTTTGTTAAAGGGTTATAATATTTAATTTTAGATTCATCAAAATCTTTTAAAGCATTTTTTACCCATATTTCATCTTGAGTTTTTTTATAGCACAATATGTGACATACTGCTGTTTCTGTTGGGTTAAGTCTAAGCAATCTACCTATTCTTTGCGAAGATTTTCTTTCATTACCATATGCATGCATAATAATACCTTGTTTAAGATTTGGTATACTTACACCTTCACTCAATTGTAATACGCAAGATAATCTGTCTATTCTTCCATCAGAAAATAGTTCTAAGTTTTCTTCAGATTTTTTATTACCCGAATGATAACTATGTTTACATATTTTATCAGCTTGTTTTTGAGTATTAGCAAAAATAATACATTTTGCGCTAAGGTTACTTACTAATGATTTAACATATAACTCTTTAGTATTATAATCCATCAGTGCTCTCATTCTCATTATTGCAGCAAATTGTCTTTGCTTAGGTGTTGAAGCCTCAGATACTCTGCCTGTTACATAATCATAATCTTTTTGTTCTGTAGTATACCAATGTCCTCCATTTTTTTTCATCTTCTTTAATCCAGGAACCCTAGATAAAGTTAATTCATGAACTATTATATTATAGTTATTTAAAATTTTAGCATCTGTAGCTTGGTCTACAGTAAAAGTAAATTTAATTGGGCAATATTTTGCCACCATACGTCCTTTTTCAGAATCTTTATTTTTAGGGGGAGTACCGGTTAAACCAAGAATTTTACCATTAAATTTACTTAAGAATGGATCATGTGAATCAAGCAAACTATGACACTCATCTAAATAAACTACATCATATTCATTTGGGTTATGTTTATTGATAGATAAATAAGTTGTAAATGTAATATGTTTAACTAAACTTTCTAAGTTCATCTTTTCTAGTTCATCTATCCATGCTGTTGAAACTGAATGTTTGGGTATAACAACTAACACTTCTACTAATGGATTGTAGCAATATTGTAAATGCTGTATAGCTATACGAGTTTTACCTACTCCCATTGAAATACCTAATCCAGATCTTTTATTATTTATAGTTATATCTAATGCTTGTTTTTGAATTTCTTCTCGTGTCATATTATTTTCTGGTTAGTTTAAATGCTTCTTCCATAGCTTTCGCAAATCTTTTATAGTTTTTGAATCCTATTCTCTTTGCTAAAGATGTTACATCAATGTTTTCATCAGCTAACTTTAGCATTAGTCCTTCAATTATTTTATCTTTACTCATTTTATTCGGTTCACTTTTAGTTATGCTATTAGGTGATTGTGTTCACTTTGTGGTTATTAATACCCCTATTTTAAGGGGGTTCTTGCCGTCAAACGTTTGCCAATTTCTCGGATTTTAGGCATTTGTTTGTGTTCACTTATGTACCAAATGTGTACACATAAAGTTAATTGCTTTGTTTATGGTGACCCCACTTGGATTTGAACCAAGAACCTACACCTTAGAAGGGTGTTGCTCTATCCAGTTGAGCTATGAAGCCATATTAATTGTATAAATTTACAATTTTGAATCTGAATAACCTAACTCTCGTGCTTCTATTGGATGCTCTTCAATCCAAATATGGCATTGTCTACATACTGATAACCATGTATTTACTACTAAATGGTATTTACCACGTCCTTTTTTGTGATGTACATCAGTTGATGATCCATTACATCCAGTTAGTGCTGCTTCACACATTGGTTTTTCTTCCATAAATTTTCTTCTAAGTATAGTATAAGCTTGATCAGCTGATTTCATTTTCTTAGATTTCTGATTTATAGGTTTTCTAACTAAAGGTTTAGCTTTAATTTCTTTAGATTTATACCAACAATACTTGCAATACCGACTTCCTTTATCATTTTTCCAGATAAATTGATCAGTATTGCAGTTATTGCATAGCTTTTTTTTAGGTTGAATCATACTTAAAGAATAGGTTTTAAAGTTAAATAATTCTTAGGTAACAAACCTTTAGACATAAATAAATATATTACATCTTCATATTCTATATGTAATTCTTTAAACGTTAATTTGTTATTGTAATCATCAAGAGTTTCTGTTGCTGGAATAGATGTAATATAATCTATTGCTGGGCTTTTGAAAGTACTACTAAAGTAGTCATTGATTTTTTTACTACAAATCATTTGTTTCCAAGCATTAATTTCTCTTTGGGATCTTTTCCAAACTTTAGAGATTCTTCTTTTTTTATCCCAATGTAGCTTTTGTACTTCTTCTTTGGTATACACATTAAGTCCATGTAACACTCTTTTAAAAAGAAAATGCTGATAAGAATTTAATTTAGTATACCTAAAGCTATTAGTAATTGATGTTGGGTGTAATTGATATTCTTCTAATAGTCCGAAATAATGATATCGTTGCAGTTGCTGAGATAATTCTATTTTACTGTGTTCTTGAGTTATTTGCTTTAATTGATTTTGAGATAGCATGACGCATATGTTTTGATGTTAGGAAATTTGGTATAAAAATGACTAAGGCATCTTCTAACAGATGTCATTTAATAGTCCTTTATTGGACTAACCTTAAGCATTTTTTAAAGATTTACTTAGAGTTCAAAAGTTTCATTAACTTCATCTACTTCATCTTCAGTAACTTCGTCAGTAACGACTTCATTTACTAAAGTATCTTCTTCATCGGTATCATCAAATCCAAGTGCTTCTGCTGAAACTGCATTTGATTTAGTAGCATCTAGACCATTTGCTTCTTTAATAGCTGAGCTATTATCGTGAGCAATTAAGACATCTTGTGCTGTAGTATCTACAACAAAAAATGTTTTCCTATAAATAGGTTGTCCGTCTACACAGCATACAATGCCTGTATCACCTGCCATTTTTAAATCTCTATCACTGTCATTAGCACTGAAAGCTTCAAGCTGTTCTTTGATAACAATTTTACCTGGTAAAAATTCTAATGCTTCAAGATTCATTTCTTGTAGATCTTCTAACTTACCGTGTAACAGTGTACTAATATTAGACTTCTTTACCCAACCTGAGTTTCCAAAAGTTACTCTTGTTTGTACTAATCTTACGTGTCCAAATTCTGAATTAGAGTTTGATTGGCGTACAACATTTCCTTTGTCATCCGCAATGATGTTTACTTTACTATTCATAATAAATTGTTTTTTGTTTAAATAAAAAATTAATGTATCTAATTATTAGATATCATCTGCATGAAAATACGGGTCTTCTAATTTTTCAAAAGCTTCAATCTCATCTAAACCTGGTTCATGTTCATGAATTACATCCTCTTCTGTTTTTTTAGAAGATTTTGGTGATTTAGATAATTTTGTAAAGCCATTGTAAAAAGGGTCACCCATTTCTTTGGTATATGCAGAGCTTAGTCCGTTAAGGTCCTTAATCTCTTGATCTGAAAGAGATAAGTACTGCTCAACTGAACACTCAATTATTCTACCATTGGGTAACTGTATTATCATTTTATTTATGTTAGTAAGTCTAACAAAAATATGATAATTATTACAACTATGTGTATAATTGAGAATTCATTTAACTAAATTCTGAATTTAAAAGGCATATATATAGCTAACGTCATTATTTTATAACTAAGTTTCTACCTATTCTATGTACAAAATGCTTTGTTTTCAGTTCTTTTATTAACCTTTTGATAGTTCTTTCACTAACATTTAAGTCATTAGACAGCGTTAAAATTGAAGGAAAACAAGATCTTTGTTTATTGGCATAACATGATAGCACTGCATATAATGCTTTAGCTTGTAATGTTACATCTGGGTTTAATATTATATCACGAGATACTATTCCATATCTATATTTTAGCTTTTTGTTTAACATGTTTACTCATTATAAGTAATAAAGCTCTATTGTGATCAATTTCTTCATGTAAGCTTTTATCATTAAGGTTATATGTAGAATTCATCATTGCACCAAAACGATGTAAAGATCCGTCAGGTGTTTTGTCTATTGATTTTTTTAATTTAAGCCATTTATCAAACTCAGTCCTGAGTAATTGCATGCTTAGTGTTGCCATGATTGTTTTTTTATTGTATGTTTTTATAATTTGTGCTCTAAATCTTTTATATTTTCTTTAAAAAAATCTAATTGATCTTTGCCATGATAATCAGGTATATCTGATTCTTTTATTATTTCTAAACTTGCTCTAGTAACAATTTCTTCTTTTATTTCCATTTTATCATTACTCCAGATATAAAAGTTAACTTTCATAAAGTTATAATAAGGATTAAATTCAGCTATACTTGACCAAGTTCCATCACCTATAACAGATCCGAATATATATCCATCAGCATCCATTAAACCTTTATCTATCATAATTTCTCTTTCTTCTTTATTATGAATAGAATAATTCGGATGCTTGTATTTTACAGAATCATTTAATTTTATAGGTACATACTTATCCTTCATTAAAGATAAGTTTATTAAAGCACTTATAGAATCCTCAGATAATGTAAGTAAGAGATCTACAAGATACTTCTTGTTTTTATAATGCGATATACCATCTATATTAATTAAGTCGTTTAAAATGCCTTTAACTGTTTCTTTGTCCACTTGATAATTTTTATCACTCATTAGTTTAAATTTAATATTTCACGATTTTTTTTAGCCTTAATACCTAGTATTACTATAGTATATAATTACTGGTACTGTTAGGGTGTCACTGATGGCACTTTTAATTATAAAAAGACACATAACCGAGATAACTTTGCATGCTATCTTGGTTATGAATCTCTATTATATTATGCTCAAATGCTAATTGTTTTAGTTCATCATTACGATCCAATTCTTTTTCAATTGCTTCGATATTAGGAATACTAAGTTCATCACGTTGTAATACGAGATGTTTGTTGCCAGTATATATGTCAACAGTAGTTTGATTTGAGTTATATAAATCTATAAGTCCAATTACTTCTTTGTATTGAACAAACGATTGTTGCGAAAGT
>Ga0114998_10000510_pt1 | contig 28745 bp, 27 predicted proteins | sample ArcticOcean_MG_C_5_FD_87044 | JGI IMG/M metagenome (GOLD analysis project Ga0114998, IMG submission 87044) | Marine microbial communities from western Arctic Ocean - ArcticOcean_MG_CB4_138 | ecosystem: Environmental > Aquatic > Marine > Oceanic | place: Arctic Ocean: Canada Basin | collected... | reverse complement strand
TTTATCATTCCGTGGCGTTTGCCAGCTTGTGCAGCCATGACCTTACCGGTCGCTGTCACCTTAAAGCGCTTTTTGGCACTCGACTTGGTCTTCATTTTGGGCATTTCGGTCTCCTATTTTAGAACGTGAACACGCGACTCGGCATGCCACTTTAGGCCGGTCTCGCGGTAGAACTTGGCTTGTAGGCAGGATCAAAGCTAAGGGCAAGCGGTAATTATTACTTTAACAGCGGCACTAGAACCATAATAATGTCTGGAGAATATCGCCAAAGCTTAAATCACCTGCGTGCTGTCATCTAGCCTAATTTTAAATCCATCAGCTGTCTGGTTCTGATCGATAGATTAAACGCTCCTCACACGGCGCTACCCGCAAAATATTTGTAGTTCCAGCTTGATTGAATGGAACACCCGCAGTCACTGCAATTTGGTCTTGCTCTTTTGCAAAGCCTTGGCTGACAGCTGCACGCACAGCAGCCACCACTGCCACTTTGAAACGATCCACTGGCCCAGTGATCACACAATTTGTCCCCCAGGTTAGGCACAGGCGCCGTGCCGTATCTATATTGGCGGTTAAAGCTATGATTGGGACCCTGGGTCTCTCTCGCGCGGTGAGGCTTGCCGTCGTGCCCGAAAAGGTAAAACAAGCAATCGCCTTAATCTCTGTGGTTTCTGAAATCTCGCGTGCAGCAGCCACTATACTATCAGCAACAGTTTTGCCTTTAGCACTGCGACTGGCCTCGAGAATACTGGTATAAGTCGGGTCCTGTTCCACTTCGATAGCCACGTTGTTCATCGTTGTTACAGCTTCAATTGGAAACAAACCCGCCGCAGATTCAGCCGACAGCATAATGGCATCCGTGCCTTCATAGATAGAATTAGCAACATCGCTGACCTCCGCCCGCGTTGGCATCGGGCTTTCAATCATACTTTCTAACATTTGCGTAGCCACAATAACCGGCTTTGCGGCTGCACGACACTTGCCGACCAGTTGCTTTTGAATAGGCGGCACGGCTTGAACAGGTAACTCAACTCCAAGATCGCCACGCGCAACCATAATCCCATCACTCACGCGTAAAATCTCATCAAATGCGTCAACCGCTGCTGGTTTTTCAATTTTTGACATCACAGCGGCTCTGCCATTAGCGAGGGCGCGTGCTTCGTAAACATCTTCAGGACGCTGTACGAAAGATAAAGCCAACCAATCCACGCCCAGTTCGCAAGCAAACTCAAGATCTGCCCGATCTTTAGGAGACAGGGCTTTGAGAGGCAATATCACGTCAGGAACGTTAACGCCTTTGCGATTGGAAATCGTACCGCCAGCTTCAACAACACAATCTGCAAAATTAGCACCACAGCTTTTAACTTTAAGCCTAATTTTACCGTCATTAACCAAAAGCCTCGTACCAACCTCTAGTGCTTGGAAAATTTCAGGGTGTGGCAGTGTCACTCGTGTGACGTCCCCGTCAGCCTCCTTTAAATCTAAACGAAAATCAGCGCCATTGACGAGTTCTTCTTCACCATTTTTAAACGGCCCTACCCTTAATTTGGGTCCCTGTAAATCGGCAAGGATCGCAATGGGGCTATCAAGATCTTTTTCAATTTGGCGAATGATGGCATGACGCGTAGCAATTTCAGAATGATCACCATGTGACATATTTAGTCGGAATACATCAGCTCCAGCTTCATGCAGGGCACGGATCATTTCGTAATCATTTGATGCAGGCCCAAGGGTTGCTACGATTTTTACATTTCTGTCACGTTTCATTCACAGGGCTCACTTATTGTTAACGCTATCAGGTTGAAGCCCTATTGCCCCAATTCACATCCAACTACAACTAAGCTAAGATGCGACATGCAAAACGATTTACCATTTTTTATTACAGGATCAGAACAAAAAGGGCCATGGCTTATTACCTGCGACCATGCTCGCAACCATGTGCCATCATCCATGAACAGTAAATCTCTTGGCTTGCTAGCAAAAGAAATGCAGCGCCACATTGCATATGATGTTGGTGCAGAAGGGCTAAGTTTAGCGTTGGGCTTACTTTTGCAAGCCCCAGTTCTGTGTAGCAATTTCTCACGATTGGTGATCGACCCCAACCGCGGCGAAGATGACCCAACCTTGCTTATGAAACTGTACGACGGAACGATCATACCTACCAACCGCCATGCTGACGCGACCGAGGTTAATAGAAGGCTAGACGCCTACCATCGCCCTTATCACCAAGCCTATGCAAAACTGGCTACTCCTGCTCGGGCCATCATCGCGATCCATTCATTCACACCCCAGCTCAAAGGCAGGCAAACACGCCCTTGGGAGATAGGCATTCTTTTTTCCAGGGATCGCCGCCTTGCAGATCCCACTATCGCAGGACTTCAATCACGAGGGGATCTTACAGTTGGTATCAACGAGCCCTATAATGGGCATTTGCCAGGAGATAGCATCGACCAACATGCACTGCGCAATGGCCGGCTGAATATATTGATCGAAGTGAGAAATGATTTAATTGAAAGCTCAAAAGGCCAGCAGGCCTGGGCACAGCTTCTGGCCCCAATTTTACAACATGCCTTAGCCAGCATTAAAACATCCAAAGCAGGAGAATAAAATGGACGCACAAACCAAAATTGAAGTTGAGGCCGCAGCATTTCGCCGCCTTCAGCATCATCTCATCACCAAACGCCCCGATGTGCAGAATATTGACTTGATGAACCAGTCCGGTTTTTGCCGAAACTGTTTGTCACGCTGGTATCAAGAAGCAGCCCAAGAGGTAGGGATCGAGATGACCAAGGGCCAAGCCCGTGAAGCGTTCTACGGAATGCCGTTTGATCAATGGAAAGCTGATTTTCAAACGGAAGCAAGCTCAGAATCCCAGGAAAGTTTCTCAAAGGCTCATAAATAGAAGCTAAAAGGCGCGGGCCTACTGGCTTGCGCCTATTAAAAACTAGACCAAATGCCAAACATCTCAGACAGTATTTTTACCTGTCGCTATATTCTAACAATCGACGCTAGCCCAACACTAAGCGTAAATCCAAAAAACCTACCTCTCCATCCAGTCCAAATTCAAAGTTTTCTTATGAAAAATGGATTGTCAGAAATTCCCATAATGAGAAGTAGCAGAGATTCCACTCCAACTAAAAGAATTTATTAGATTGCGATCTTACGGCTTTCATCCAGATAAATTTCCCGCAGCCGGGTTACCACAGGCCCCGGCGCACCAGTCCCAATCGCTTGACCATCCAGCTCGACTACAGGCATCACAAAAGCTGAGGCGGATGTGAAAAAGGCTTCATCTGCACCCTGCGCTTCAGTCACAGTAAAGGCTCGCTCTTCTACTTCCATTTGCGCTTCCCGGGCAAATCGCAACACAGCGGCCCGAGTGATGCCATGAAGAATATCATTTGAAAGATGCCGAGTAATAATCTTACCACCTTTTACTATATAAGCATTGTTTGATGTGCCTTCAGTAACTGTACCATCTTCTACCATCCAAGCGTCATCACAGCCCGCTGCTTTGGCCATCATTTTACCCATCGATGGGTACAGCAGTTGCACCGTCTTAATATCACGCCGGCCCCAACGTTGATCAGCAATTGAAATCACTTTAATTCCGACTTTAGCCATTGGGCTATCAGCAAGACCCGGCTTATTCTGAGTAAACAAAACGATAGTCGGGGGTGTATCTGCGCTTGGATAAGCAAAATCACGATCCGCTGCTGCTCCACGGGTGATTTGAAGATAGATCAAGCCTTCCCAGATATCATTTGCGCGCACCAATTCTCGATGCACCTCCAACAAATCCAATTTCTCGATAGGGTTTCGCATACCAAGCTCGCCCAACGACCGCGCCAAGCGTATAGCATGACCTTCAAAATCTATTAACTTACCATCCAAAACCGATGTAACCTCATAAACTCCATCCGCAAACAGGAACCCGCGGTCAAAAATTGATACTGTGGCCTCGTTTTCAGGTAAAAAGACGCCATTTACATAAACTGTCCGTGTCATTGCATCATCCCCACAAGGCAGCTTCAGGCGGGTGCACACCGTTAGCATCAAATCTCAAAGATTGGTCACGATCCTCTGCCAAAAGCAGCGGGCCGTCAAGATCGGTAAATGCCGCACCCTGTGCAACCAATACCGCAGGTGCCATCGCTAGCGAACTACCCACCATGCAGCCTACCATTATCCCAAAGCCTGAGGCCCGCGCAGCATCGCGCAAAGCCAAAGCCTCTGTAAGTCCTCCTGTTTTGTCCAATTTGATGTTGGCAAAGTCGTATTTGCCTTTCATATTAATTAAAGAGCTGCTGTCATGACAGCTCTCATCCGCGCACACGGGCACGGGGCGATCTAGGCCTAAAAGAGCATGGTCCTCTGCGACAGGCAATGGTTGCTCAACCAGCTCAACACCCAAGCGTACTAAGTGAGGGGCTAAATCCGAATAGACCTCAGCACTCCAACCTTCATTTGCATCTACAATGATCCGAGCCTTAGGTGCACCACGACGCACAGCTTCCAAACGTGGCATATCATTGGGGGTTCCCAACTTAATTTTTAGTAAAGGTCGAAACGCGTTCAAAGCCGCATGCGCCTGCATCACCTCCGGAGTATCAAGCGACAAAGTATAAGCCGTAATTTCTGGGGCCAAAGTGCCCAGCCCAATCATATCAGACACCCGCACTCCAGCTGTTTTGGCGTCTAAATCCCATAAAGCACAGTCCACTGCATTGCGGGCAGCACCAGCCGGCAATGCCTCTGCCAAATCGGAGCGGCCCACAGATCCAAGTGCCTCAATCTGTGCCGTAACACTCAGCAATGTCTCACCATAACGGGCATAGGGTACACATTCGCCCCACCCTATGTGACCATCTCGCTCAACGCGGACAGTTAGAACCTCTGCCTCGGTGCGTGACCCGCGCGAGATAGTAAATACTTTCGCCAATTTAAAGGTTTCAGCCTTAACCGAAATATGCATGCATTTTCCTCTTTTCTTTTGACCAAAGTGCTCTCGCACTAAGCACTCAGTTAGTCAGTCAGTCAGTCAGTCAGTCAGTCAAAGTGCATCACAGATTGACTGACTGCATCTTTAACTGGGCGCAACACTAAATTTTTTATAAAGTGGCCAATGCGTCCACCAAGCGGCCTGCACCAATTCGGATTGGATCTACAGTAGGTAGACCCATGCGCGTCTCAAGTTCAGCCAAGTAAGCCATTGATTCTACTTCTGACATATGCTGCGTGTTCACAGATATCCCCACAACCTGGCAGGCTGGATTACCTACATGAGCCAAGGTTAAGGCTACATCCCGCAGATCTTCCAATGAGGGTTGTTGATATTCTGGCAAGCCACGCATGTGTGAACGGGTGGGTTCGTGACCTAAAACCAACGCATCCGGTTGGCCGCCGTGTACTAAAGCCATTGTTACGCCCGAATAAGACACATGGAACAGGCTGCCTTGCCCTTCAATATGGTCCCAGTGGTCAACATCGTTGTCTGGTGTTAAATATTCAACCGACCCAGCCATAAAATCAGCAATCACCGCGTCCAATGGTACGCCACCACCCGTGATCAAAATACCCGTTTGGCCCGTGGCCCGAAAGGAGGACTTCAGCCCACGCTTACGCATTTCAGCATCCATCGCCATAGCAGTATACATTTTACCTACCGAGCAATCCGTGCCTACGGTCAGGCAGCGCTTGCCACTCCGCTTTTTCCCGTTGGCAATTGGGTAGTGCACGCTCGGTACGCGCACATCATGCAGCGCACAGCTATTAGCCGTAGCCGCTGCCACCAAATCAGCCTCATCGCGCAGCAGGTTATGCAGGCCAGAAGCCAGATCATATCCCATAGCCAAAGCATCTTTTAGAACAGCCTTCCATGCGTCTGAAATAATCCCGCCCCGATTGGCGACCCCTATGACGAGAGTTTTTGCTCCAGCAGCTTTGGCCTCCGCAAGAGTCATATCTTGAATACCAAGATCTGCACCACAACCCGCCATCCGAAATTGCGCAACCGCATTTTCTGGGCGCCAATCTTTGATTCCAATAGCGACTTTAGCAGCGAGCTGGTCTGGCGCATCGCCTAAAAAGAGAAGGTATGGGGTTTTAATCATGGTGATCTCCTAAGGTTATTAAACATTAAATACGTCAGATTTCATAAAATATCCCCCATTATAAATCGTAGCTTACCATATTAATGGGAAAAAATTTTAATTAAACATAATTTATTCGAATAAAATTCCAAACTTATATAAGTATCAGCAATAGTCATTGGGCATACCCACCCGAGTGGCAGAATCATTCCCTACACCATCAAAACCGAATGGCCTTGCAGCCGGCAGCGCAAGATAATATTATAAACTAAGCCCATCTTGTAATTTCGTTACCGAGGTTTGATATGTCATTTCACTTGCAACCTGCCCCCGTGTCTCGCCCAAACCGTTGTCAATTATTCGGCCCTGGATCTCGTGTAGTATTATTTGAGAAAATGGCGGCCAGTAGTGCGGACGTAATTAATTTAGACCTTGAAGACAGTGTAGCACCTTCCGATAAAGACGCAGCCCGCAAAAATGTGATTGCAGCCACTCATGACGTGAACTGGGGCAGCAAAACGCTATCCGTACGCATCAATGGCTTAGACACAGTCTATTGGTATCGAGATGTGATCGACCTCTTGGAACACTCCAGCGAGAGGCTGGATCAAATCATGATCCCTAAAGTCGGATGCGCTGCTGATGTTTATGCAGTTGATGCTTTAGTGACAGCTATTGAAACAGCAAAGGGGCGGACCAAACCCATTGCCTTTGAAGTGATTATAGAGAGTGCCGCAGGGATAGCCCATGTGGAAGAAATCGCCAGAAGCTCACCGCGCCTTGTTGCAATGTCACTGGGCGCCGCAGATTTTGCAGCCAGCATGGGTATGCAGACAACGGGCATTGGTGGCACGCAAGATAACTACTACATGCTGCAAGGCGATGTTAAACATTGGTCAGATCCCTGGCACTGGGCCCAAGCGGCAATTGTGGCGGCCTGCCGTACCCACGGAATTTTACCAGTCGATGGTCCATTTGGCGACTTCAGTGATGATGCTGGATTTCGCGCCCAAGCCTACCGCTCAGCAACATTGGGCATGGTTGGAAAATGGGCCATTCATCCAAGGCAAATTGCCCTATCAAATGAAGTTTTCACCCCCTCAGAGGCAGCCGTAGCTGAAGCACGCGAAATACTTGAGGCGATGAGACAGGCCAAAGAGAACGGCGAAGGCGCCACGGTCTACAAAGGGCGGTTGGTTGATATTGCGTCAATTAAGCAAGCCGAGGTTGTAGTCCGACAGTTCGAGATGATCAAAGGGACTTAAAAACTAGGGCTAATAAGTTTAAATTGCCGATCAAAGCTTGGTCTGTTGCACTTTAATCAGGCTAGGGTCATATATGTTAAAAGACTTTATCTTGAGGCCACCAATGACCAACTATCTTGAATTTGAACGCCCATTGGCAGAAATTGAAGGCAAGGCTGAAGAGCTTCGCGCAATGGGCCGTGACAATGAGGATATGGATGTTGACTCAGAGGCTAAAGCTCTTGACAAAAAAGCCAGTGACATGCTCGGTGAGCTTTATGAAAAGCTAACACCTTGGCGAAAATGCCAGGTGGCCCGCCATGCAGACCGGCCACACTGCAAAGATTACATTCAAGAACTTTTTCAGGAATACACCCCTCTTGCTGGTGATCGAAATTTTGCTGATGACCATTCTATCATGGGTGGTTTAGCGCGTTTGGGTGACAGGCCAGTTATGGTGATTGGTCACGAAAAAGGCAGCGATACCAAGTCTCGCATCGCACGCAATTTTGGCATGGCCCGCCCAGAAGGGTACCGCAAAGCCATTCGCCTAATGGATCTCGCCAATCGGTTCGGCCTGCCAGTTATCTCCTTGGTAGATACCCCCGGCGCCTATCCAGGCAAAGGCGCTGAAGAGCGCGGTCAATCCGAAGCAATTGCGCGTTCAACCGAAAAATGTCTCCAACTTAAAGTTCCTTTGATTTCAGTAATCATTGGTGAGGGTGGCTCTGGAGGTGCGGTGGCCTTTGCAACAGCTAATCGATTAGTGATGCTGGAACATTCCATCTATTCGGTGATTAGCCCGGAAGGCTGTGCTTCAATCCTGTGGAAAGATGCTGAGAAAATGCGTGAGGCGGCTGAAGCTTTGCGTCTCACAGCGCAGGACCTTAAAAACCTGGGGATTTGTGATCAAATCATCCTAGAACCGAAAGGCGGAGCACATCGTGATGGCAAAGCCACAATGCAAGCGGTGGGATCTACATTAGGAAAGTTACTTGATGAATTGTGCACAAAAAGCCCAGATGGTTTGATGAAAGATCGCAGACAAAAATTCCTCGACATCGGCACCAAAGGTCTCGCCAGTTAACCCAAGCCTACCACATGCCTTTGTTAGCCCGTGCCTTCCAGCTCTGATTATAAGCCGCGCCAGCTATTTGCGCACCTTGCCCCGCACCTGCGGCTTGCGGACGCAAAGTATCGCCCATACTGTGTAACGCAAGCGGTTGCAGCCTCACACAAAAGCATGAGGGCATAATGCTATTATTTTATTCGTAAAAACCCACTTCAGCCATCAACTCGCGCGACCGCACTTCGACGGCCTGCTCCATCAGCGCCATAAATTCTGGCACAGGCTTATCCTTAGCTATAGGCTCCATAAATTCGACAGTGGCGGTACCCGGTTTGCGCATCACACTGCGCTTTGGCCAAAAAAGCCCAGTGTTTAATGCGACTGGGATGCAATCTTGTTGCAGTTCGCGGTACAAAACACCAGTTCCCATTTTATAGACTTTCTTTGTGCCGGGAGCCACACGGGTGCCTTGAGGGTAAATCACCAATTGCCCCGGTGCAACTCTGCCAGACGCCACATCCGCAACCATCTTCCGGATGGCCGCGGCCCCTTTGCCACGATTTACAGGGACACATCCTAATCGGTAGGCATATTGGCCAAGTATTGGAGTGAATAACAGTTGCCGCTTCATGATAAATTTCGGGTTTGGGAGACAATTAAAAATCACAATAATATCAAAAAATGATTGGTGCTTGGCAGCGACCAAAACCTCATTTTTTGGAAGAGAACCACTCACTTTGACCTTAAGCCCAATCATCCAGCGCGCGCTCCAAACCACCCACCAACAATAGAGATGCGCCGCCATAGATGCGCCTTTTTGACTAATAATCATTGGAATAAGGAAAATGATCGCAACAACAACCATGGCAACATACATTTGAATATTAAAAAGCAAAGAGCGGATCCATTGCAGCGCGTTTTTCATCGTGGTTCCTTAAAAGCTTTGCGCAGCGGGCATCCCTGAATCAAACGCAGTGTTGAATATTACTGTAGGCCCAATCGTTCATCTAAACCAGCTTGTTTCTTATGGCTTTATCGTTGTGGATATATATAATGGAATACGTGTGTTGACCGATCGAAACCTTTGGTAATCTTCGCACTTTCCGTGCTGCACTTAAGGCGCTAGGTTACTTGTTACTTAAAGACTAACACTAATAATAGATTCGAGGCGTCTATGCGTTTACTATGCCCAAAATGCGATGCGGAATATGAGGTTGCCGACAGCATCATTCCAAATGCCGGACGTGATGTCCAATGTTCTAGTTGTGATACTATTTGGTTTGTAGAAATTAAGCCCGCCCCGCTCAAAAGCAGTGGAATTGATCCAGAAGTGATCAGCATTTTACAGCAAGAAGCCCAGCGCGAATTGGCGGCTAGAAATGTGGAAACATCTAACAATTCTAGACCATCAGCGATAGCAAACCCTGCAGAGACCAAAGAGCCTTCAGCCAGGATACAAACTACACTTAACGCCAAAAACCCTCCATCGCGTCGCAACCATATGCCACCTATTGAAGATATGGACACAGAGCTGACTGAAACTCCGCCCATGGCAGAGATAACCCTTACCTCGGGGCCAGAGGATGATGTGCCACCACTCAACAACCGGCAACGTGGCATCCTTGTGGCCGTCACATTACTTGGAGCGCTAGCAGCCCTCTACGTTTTTGCACCAAAAATTACGAAGGCTTTCCCTGCCTACACCGATTGGGTTAACTTTTATATTTTATGGGTTGATGACATACGCCAATGGCTGCAAAATAGCGTGTCTAGAATTTTAGAATATCGACAAAGCTTCGGTTAAACTCAAAACCTGTCCAGCAATCTTTGTAGATATCCGCGCTCTTCTTCTGTGCGGTCGAGCGCGCCTGAGCGGCGGCGAATTTCGTCCATCAACTCTTGCGAGCGCAATCTAAGCTCCTCTTGCAGCACCATCTGTTCCCCAGCGCCCAACTGCCCATTTCCACCAACATCGCGGCCCAATGGATCTCGAGTGTTGCGATCTTGCGATTCATCCTCCAATCTTCGGTCATTTGGCGTCGCACCTTGACCTTGGGGCTGTTGCTCGGCCAAGGCCGCACCTAAACTGCGCATGCCTTCGCGCAGGGCATCTATGGCCTCAGATTGATGATCTAATGCGCCCGACAGATTGCCAGTCTCGAGGTCTTCCGCCGCGCGTTCCATGGCGCGGCCCGCTTCATCCAGTGCCCGGCGAGCCTCTTGTCCCGGCTCTGTACCGGACCCAGGCAGATTGCCCCTCTGGCTATGCAGCTCACGCTGTAATTGTTCTTGCAGCTCGGCTAAGGATCCACCATCTACTGACTCCTCTGCCCCATCGCCCGCGCCACCATCCTGGCCTTGGCCGGGGTTTTGAAATTCAAGGAAGGTTTGGTCCGATAGCCTCTGCTGTTGGCGGAGACTATCGGCCAAATCTTCCATCTGTTGCTGGCCACCGTCTTGGCTCTCCTGCCCCCCACCACCAGATTGACCCTGCGATTTTTGTAGGTTTTGCATCAGGCGGTTGATCTCTTCCAACAACTCCTGTGCCTCTGCCATTCGGCCCTCTTCCATCAAATGCTGCAAGCGATCCATCATCTCTTGCATCTGATCATCCGATACGGTGTTGTCATCTGCATTAGGCAGCAGCCCAGGCTGTTCTGACGGCGGATTGCGCTCCGCGAGCTCTTTGAAATAACCCCGCTGAGCTTGGCGCAATTTTTCCATCAACTGGGCGATTTCTTCGCGCGTGGCATCGTTTTTGATAGCTTCTGCCAGCTTATCTTGTGCGCGCGCCAGCTTTTCAACTGCCTGATCAAGATCACCATCTTCCACCTCCAAAGCCAGAAGCCATAGAAGCTCAGCCGAAGGCTCAAGGTCTTCTCGGGTTGGGCTCTCTTCAAGTTGGGTAATGATTTTAGTCAGAATAAGCCCGTCTTCAGGATCGCGAAACACCTGCTCCGGCTGTTGCGATATGGCCCGCAAGATCTGCGCCACCGACCGGCGGTTACTCTCAGACCATAGCAGATCTCGACGTTGCTCCATTAAAGCCTTCGCCAAAGGATCAAAAAAGCGGCGTGCGGGCAGCTCCATCTCAAGCGAAGCAGATAGGCCATTTTGCCCACGGAGATCTTCAACCTCCAGTACAAATGACACCGGCAGATGCGCCCAAACATGTTTGGACAAATTTTCCACCAAGGTGTCGTTGAAGTTCGAGCGGTCACCAGAGATCGTCAAAGGCAATGGCAGTTCAATATCCGGCTGTGACGCGGGAGCAGCCGCCAACCCATACCGCCGGTCAACCTCTGCCAAGTTGAGCCGCACCCAAGCCCAGCCAGACGTCACGCCAAAATCGTCTCTAGCCGTGAATGTGAGGTCAAAAGTCCCATCACCATCGCGCTCAATGTCGCCCTCCACCTCAACCTCCGGCGGCAGATCTGCGATCACGTCTAAGCCCCACCGCGCCTCGTCCGGACCCAAAATGGCTAAGTCGCCAGATTGCATCACCACAAATTGCTGGTTTTGATCCGCTGTACTGGGAAGATTTTCAACGCGCCCAGAGACGGTTTCGTCAACGATGTATTTACTGTCATCGCCGTACAGGCGGACCATGATCATGCTATCTTGCGGCACGCTTAACCTTTGGTCGATAACATCATTGAGATAGAGGGTCGGGCGATTGGCATAGGATGGCGGTTGCATCCAGGCTTCCCAGCTAGGCCCCGGCATTACCGCACCCTCAGGGGCGCGTGGCCCACCGTTCAATGCATAAGAGGTACCAAAAATTATCCCACCAAAGAATAATAATAGCGCCATATACCGCAGCGCATAACGATCTTGTGGCGCGACCTGAACATCTGGCCCCACAGCTTTCGCCGCTGCGGCCTTGTGGTACATCCGTGCCAAATGTGCTCCCCAAAGCACGGCAGACTCTGGGTCAGCGCGGCCAATGGCCTGAACATCTTGGATTGCCGCAAGTGGGCGTCCCGGCAGGCTTTGGTCCAATCGCGCCCAGGCCTGCCCAAGGCTTGGCCAAGAAAATCGCAGCCAGATATACCACACGCACCACAAGCCAAGGCAGGCGGTAGCACTGAAACTTAGCCAAATCGCCTCAATAGGCCAAAGATCCGGCGCGACCAACAAATGCGTGCCAATGGTAGATAAAATCAGCGAAAAGAGAGGCCAACACGCCTGCGCAACACGCTCAGTCCAAAGGCCTGCGTAAGTTAGCCCAAGGGCAAACTTTGTGCTGCGCGGTAGTGGTGTGGCCATAAAAGCCTCCATGACGTAGCGCGGTTATTGCCACTCAGGAATTGTATCTCGATTAATGATGTCTTCCAAGCTTGGTCGTGCGCGGATAACCGCAAATTGATCACCATGCACCATAACCTCGGGCACCAAGGGGCGAGAATTATATTCACTGGCCATAACGGCGCCATAAGCCCCAGCACTTCGGAATGCTATCAGATCACCTGCCTGCATCTCCGGCAGGGCCCGGCCTTTAGCAAAGGTGTCGCCACTTTCGCAAACTGGGCCCACCACATCATAAGGTTGGTAGTCCGCACCAGCGGCAGGTTCCACAATCGGCACAATCTCATGATGTGCGCCATACATAGCGGGCCGTATCAAATCATTCATTGCACCATCGACAATCAAAAACTCTCGATCCTCACCTTCTTTCACGTAAATAACTTCACTGACCAAAAGGCCCGAATTTCCAGTAATAAATCGTCCTGGTTCGATTTCAATCTCACATCCCAAATGGCCAACTTTCTCACGGATCAAGGCTCCATAGTCCGCTGGGGTTGGTGGGTGTCCATTGTTTTTTTCATAAGGAATACCAAGTCCACCCCCAAGATCCAACCGCATGATCTCATGACCATCAGCACGCAGAATCTCAGTCAACTTCGCCACTTTTTCATAGGCTAAGGCGAAAGGCTCAAGCTCGGTCAACTGCGAGCCAATATGCACATCAATACCAACAATTTTTAGTCCTGGAAGACCAGCGGCTAGGGCATAGACCTCCCGGGCCCGCGAAATAGGAATCCCAAATTTATCTTCTTTCTTACCGGTTGAGATCTTGGCATGGGTTTTGGCATCCACATCGGGGTTAATCCGAATTGTAATGGGCGCAATCTGCTCCAGTTCTACAGCTACTTGTGACAGCAATCGCATTTCCGGTTCACTTTCGACATTAAACTGACGAATGCCGCCCCTCATAACCATTTCCATTTCCGAACGGGTTTTACCCACGCCCGAAAAAACGATTCGCTCGGCCGGAATACCTGCAGCCCTTGCGCGAGCATATTCACCGCCTGACACCACATCCATTCCAGCACCAGCGTCACCCAAAAGCTTAAGAATTGCCTGATTTGATGCAGCTTTCATAGCGTAACAAATTAGGTGATCCATACCCTGCAGCGCATCATCCAACAACTTAAAATGACGCAATAAGGTTGCAGAAGAATAAACATAGAACGGCGTGCCAACCGCTGCCGCAATTTGAGAGAGCACGACGTCCTCTGCGTGTAAAACGCCATCACTATATACAAAATAATCCATCACAAATGCCTCGCTGATCCTGCTAGCGCATATCACGCCAAGAAAATCAGACAACACCTTTGCCTAACTAATCTCAAAAAGACAGATAAGGCCCACGTTTAACCTGGCTGCGCAGATAGAGGTATAATGGTAGGCCACAGCTCACCCCAATTCCAAAAGTAATGACAATAGCAATCAAATGAATGTATTTTTGGGTTTGAAATACCTCGTAGAGAATCCAGATGGTGAGTGCTGCGGCTGCAATAGTGAGATCCCAGACCAAGCCACTGCTGGCGGCATTGCTATGCCAAGCCTCAACCATAAGCCCTAAGTTTAATCCTTCAGCCTGAAACCAAGTAATGAAATAATACATGGGGTGCACAGCCCCCCAAACTGCTAATAACAAATAGATCATGCGCATCCATATTCTCCTTAGTCGAAGTTTAAGTCTACGCGCACATCAATCAATGACAAGGGTTTTTCCGGTGTGCCATCAGAACCACAAGCACAAATAACTATAAAAGCTAAACAAGTAATATATTTCATGCCAAAGCCGCCTCCCACCGCGCAATTTGAGCCCGCACCTGCGCAGGAGCGGTGCCACCATAAGACACCCGCGAGGCAACAGAGTTTTCCACCCCCAACACCTCAAAAACCTCAGCATTAATGTGCACGTGCACCGATTTCATTTGTACCAGACTCAAGTCTGGTAAATCACAGCCCTGGGCCTCAGCCATAGCAACTAAGCTGCCAGTGATATGGTGCGCATCACGGAATGGCAATCCAAGTGCACGCACCAACCAATCTGCCAAATCGGTAGCCGTTGAAAATCCAGATGCCGCAGCAATTTTTAAACTATCACGGTTCGCGGTCATGTCGCTCACCATCCCAGTCATAGCAGCCAAAGCCAGCATTAGATTGTCAGCGGCATCAAAGACCTGTTCTTTATCTTCTTGCATATCTTTTGAATAGGTCAATGGTAGACCCTTCATCACTATCATAAGAGCAACATTGGCCCCAAAAATTCGCCCGATTTTAGCACGGATCAACTCAGCCGCATCAGGGTTTTTCTTTTGTGGCATGATCGAAGACCCGGTGGAAAACCGATCCGATAAAGTGACAAAACAAAACTGTGCTGAAGACCAAATTACAAGTTCTTCAGCAAAGCGGCTAAGGTGCATGGCGCAAATGCTCGCACAACTTAAATACTCAAGCGCAAAATCGCGGTCAGACACTGCATCTAATGAATTGGCTGCAGGTCGATCAAAGCCCAAAGCTTTGGTGGTCATATCGCGATCGATCGGAAACGAAGTTCCCGCCAAGGCGGCTGCACCCAATGGGCTTTCGTTCATACGTCGCCGTGCATCTTCAAATCTGGATTTATCCCGTGCCAGCATTTCTACATAGGCCATCATGTGATGACCCCAGGTCACAGGCTGCGCAGTTTGCAGATGTGTGAAGCCAGGCATAACCCAATCTGCACCAGCTTTGGCTTGCTGCAAAAATGCAGACATCAATGCCTCTAGGCCTAAAATAGCAGAGTCTGTTTGGTCACGCACCCAAAGGCGAAAATCAGTGGCCACCTGGTCATTACGGCTGCGCCCAGTATGCAAACGTCCAGCAGGTTCACCAATCACCTCTTTCAGGCGTGCTTCCACATTCATGTGAATATCTTCAAGTTCAACCCTAAACGGGAAGCTGCCTGCTTCAATTTCTGACAATACTGTGAGAAGCCCTTCCCGAATGGCTGCGCTATCGCTATCAGTAATGATACCGGCTGCACCCAACATGGCGGCGTGGGCGAGGCTGCCATGGATATCCTGGGCGGCCATCCGTTGGTCAAACCCAATTGAGGCATTGATTGCCTCCATGATTGCGTCTGGTCCCGCGGCGAAGCGTCCGCCCCACATTTGATTTTGGGTTTTGGTCATAACTGAAGCCTTTGGGAGTTCTAAATGCGCTACTTACTTGCTACTATTCTCTATACGGCCCTGGCAGCCACTGCAAACGCAGAGGTATATACGCTAGAAGCGTTACGCGCAGGCGATATGCGCAAACTTCAATTTCACAGTGAGCTCGAGCCAACGACGGAGCTCCCCTTCACACGTGTTGATGGCTCCATAGGTCGTTTATCAGACTATCGTGGAAAAGTCGTCATACTCAATTTTTGGGCCACATGGTGCGCGCCATGCCGCAAAGAAATGCCAGAGCTTTCGGCCCTACAATCTACATTAGGTGGCGATGATTTTGCCGTGGTCACAATAGCCACTGGCCCTAACTCACCTGATAAAATCGCGGCATTTTTCAATGAAATCACAATAGATAATCTGCCATCCCACCGAGATCCAAGGCAGACTTTGGCGCGTGAGATGGGGATTTTAGGATTACCAGCCACGCTTTTGCTCAACCGTAACGGTCAGGAGGTAGCTCGTTTGCTGGGCGATGCAAACTGGCACAGCGACAGCGCATTGTCCATAATACAGGCCCTCATCGAGCCATAGAACAGACCTCATTATGGCGGTGGCATCCTAGGGTATGGTTGTTTAACAACCCGCAGGCTTCCATCCATGCGTAAACAATTGTTGGTCCACAAAATTTAAACCCTGCTTTCTTAAGGTCTATTGATATTTGTAAACTGAGCGGCGACTTAGTTGGAACTTGGCCAAGGCTTTCATATCCGCCAACCAAAGGCGTGCCCCCGACATAGGCCCACATCCGATCAGAAAAAGGTATTTCTTCAGATAAGCGCAAATAGGCTTTTGCATTACCAATGGTAGCCTCTATTTTGCCACTGTGCCGAACGATACCAGAATTTTGTAGCAAAACATTTACTTCCACGGTTCCCCAGGTCGCAATCACTTCTGGGGAAAAACCTGCAAAGGCTTCCCTAAACGCATTGCGTTTTTTCAATATGGTGATCCAACTAAGGCCAGCTTGGAACCCATCCAAGATCAACTTTTCCCAAAGGGCTCGGCTGTCATACTCAGGCACCCCCCATTCTTGGTCGTGATATTTGAGATAAGTTTCATCTACTCCCACCCAGCCACAGCGTTCCATTTCACCTCCATTTTTCGTAATATTAGGCGCCTGCACGTAATGTTTCCAATACTTTAGTAGGCTATCTAATAAGAGGAACCATTGTCTAGAATTTGCCGCAGCGCAACGTATTTCCGTTGCGCGTATAGCATTTACATACCCTCGGGCATTGTCATTTTTATATAAAATTCCTACAAACACACTAATTTACTGATAAACTGCGTGTATTCAAAAAGTATTTTATGACAGCGCTAGACATAATTAAAGAGGTGAGCCTTTATGACAAATATCGTAATTGTTTCTGCAGCCCGTACTGCTGTAGGCAGCTTCGGTGGTGCGTTTGCCAATACACCAGCCCATGATTTGGGGTCCTGTGTTTTACAAGCCGTAGTAGACCGAGCTGGAATTGATAAATCTGAGGTGAATGAAACCATTCTTGGTCAAGTTCTTACAGCAGGCCAGGGACAAAACCCTGCTCGGCAAGCCCATATCAACGCAGGCCTTCCAATCGAAGCTGCTGCATGGAGCATTAACCAAGTGTGCGGTTCTGGCCTGCGTGCTGTAGCCCTCGCGGCGCAACACATACAATTAGGTGACGCAAACATCATAGCCGCTGGTGGCCAAGAAAATATGACCCTATCTCCACATGTATCACATTTGCGCGGCGGAACAAAAATGGGCGACGTCCAATATATTGACAGCATGATACGCGATGGTCTTTGGGATGCCTTCAACAACTACCACATGGGCCAAACTGCAGAGAATGTAGCCCAGAAATGGCAAATCAGCCGTAAAATACAAGATGAATTCGCAGTGGCAAGTCAAAATAAAGCCGAAGCTGCCCAAAAGGCTGGTAAATTTGACGATGAGATTGTAGCCTTCACTGTAAAATCCCACAAGGGTGATATCACTGTCGACGCCGACGAATATATTCGTCACGGCGCCACAATAGAAGGCATGCAAAAAATGCGTCCTGCCTTTTTGCGTGATGGAGGCACTGTAACAGCTGCCAACGCTTCAGGTTTAAACGACGGTGCCGCTGCCGTTTTGTTAATGACCGCAGATGACGCAGAGAAACGTGGGCTAGAACCATTAGCACGCATTGCAAGCTACGCGACAGCCGGACTTGATCCCTCGATCATGGGGGTTGGCCCAATTTACGCAAGCCGCAAAGCTCTCGACAGGGCTGGTTGGTCAGTTGTGGACCTGGACTTGGTTGAGGCCAACGAAGCCTTCGCAGCCCAAGCCTGTGCGGTAAATAAAGACATGGATTGGGATCCCGCAATCGTAAACGTTAATGGCGGCGCAATTGCGATTGGCCACCCAATCGGGGCTTCAGGTTGTCGAATTTTAAATACACTGCTTTTTGAGATGCAGCGACGCAGCGCCAAACGGGGGTTGGCCACATTGTGTATTGGCGGCGGCATGGGAGTTGCCATGTGCCTTGAGCGTCCGTAAATTCAATCTGTCTTTACCACACCTTGGAAAAGATGATGCTCTAAAAATTCTAACTTAACCCAATCTACGACACATGAGAAATTAGGCGCGTAATATTATTGCTTATTTATTATAAATATAGTAATTACATTTCGTAAGCATTATTTACATAGGAAGAAATCATGTCTCGTGTCGCTCTAATAACCGGAGGTTCCCGAGGTATCGGCGCCGCCATTTCCACCGCCCTAAAAGCTGAAGGCTATACCGTCGCTGCAACATACGCTGGGAATGACCAAAAAGCCGAAGCCTTCACCGACAAGACTGGTATCAAAACCTACAAATGGGACGTATCAGACTATGACACTTGCGTAGCCGGAATTTCTGCCGTTGAGGCAGATTTGGGGCCTGTTGATGTTTTGGTCAACAACGCTGGTATTACTCGCGACGCTCCATTTCACAAAATGAGCCGAGATCAGTGGAATGATGTCATCCGGACCAACTTGGATGGTTTATTCAACATGACGCATCCTCTGTGGAACGGCATGCGGGAACGTAAATTTGGTCGCGTAGTCAATATTTCGTCCATCAATGGTCAAAAAGGTCAGTTTGCTCAGGCTAATTATTCAGCCGCTAAAGCAGGCGATATAGGTTTTACTAAGGCCCTTGCTCAAGAGGGCGCTCGTACAGGCATTACAGTTAACGCAATATGTCCAGGCTACATCGCAACAGAAATGGTTATGGCCTTGCCGGAAAAGATCCGTGACAGTATCGTTGCGCAAATTCCAACAGGCCGCCTTGGCGAAGCCAGCGAAATTGCGCGTTGCGTAGTCTTTTTGGCCTCCGATGATGCAGGCTTCATCACAGGCTCAACCCTCACCGCGAACGGTGGGCAATATATCACGTAATTTTAGGATCAAAATGCAAAAAAAGAATGGCTGCCACCAGGGGTGGCCACTCTAACATTTACTGTGACTAGATCCTAATTACATTCCAGATAATCGAGATATTTCCTCCTTAAGAAGCAGTTTTTTCTTTTTTAATTCTGCAACCTGTAAATGGTCTGTATAAGGATATTTCTGAGCAATTTTAACAGTTTTGGAAAGACGCATATGCTTGCGTTGCAATTCAGCGATTCTGGAATTTAGGTTCATGGTTCCTCCTCTCGATTTGCGTGTATCTAGAGTCGACCACATAAAATTTAATCTGTCACGCTATTGTTGACGCCTATCGTCATTAGTCCACCATTTGCGCAAAAGGTTGCTCATCGATTAACCATGCCAGAAAAATTCAGCGCCGTCCCGCAATATCGCAGAAATTTCTGGCGCGTAATCTGGTTGATCCTGCACATGCTCCAGACCAGAATGCAGGTTTCGCGTAGGTAATAGCTGAAATGCAGCACGGCCAGCTTTGCGGGCGCGCACCAGAACCAAATGTGGTGCACGCCCGTCTCGTGGGGCAAGCGGCTGTACCGACACAGACCCTAGGCGCTCCGCAAGACGGGCTAAGATGTTCGGCAATCTCTCAACCCGCTGTATCAGCGTTAAATATCCTCTTGGCCGCAGGCGTTTAGCGGCAGTATCCACCCAATGAGAAAGCGCGATCACTTCAGCGCGCCCTGATGCACGCCCCGCATCTGGCGAAATCGATGAGGAGTTTGCCTCAAAATAGGGCGGGTTCATAATGATTTGGTGAAATTCATGGCCATTAAACGGGGTTGGCCGAGCTGATACATCGCCTACCTGTACCTCAAATTCAAAGTTATTTTGGGCCGCATTATCACGCGCAATCTGTGCATATTCAGGTAAAATCTCAACACCATATAATCGCACCTCCGGCACGCGTGCCATCAAACACATGCTAGCCACCCCAACGCCACATCCAAGCTCCAGTACCTTTTCACCAGGTTTTGCTGGGCAAGCTGCGGCCAACAGCACAGGATCAATACCTGCGCGGTATCCTGTTTTGGGTTGGGAAACCCGAAGTTTGCCGCCCAGAAAGCCATCTTGGGTGATGTCCACTATTGGCCCAAATCTATATTATTATCGCGCATCACAACGGTTGCTGCTAAGTGGTCACGATCTGCAACCATAAGCCGTCGCGGCAATATTCCAATGCTACCCTCAAGGGTGCTGCTATTTACGTCAAATTCGAAGCAGGCTATATCTTCGCCTAGTAAAAGAACTTGAGCAAATGCTATTGAAGTTAGATCAGTGGTTCGTAATAATTCCATCATGACTTATCACATAGAGTCAGTGCTATGTGTTTGTCGAGACATTTAGGAAAAGTAAAGCATGTCATTGGATCAGTCACCATCAAAACCTTATGACCGCCTCGCATTTGTATTGTCAGATGACTTGGCGCAGGTGAATGCATTGATCCAGCTACGCATGGCCTCTGAACACGCTCCACGAATACCCGAAGTAACAGCCCATTTGGTTAATGCTGGCGGTAAACGCTTGCGCCCAATGCTAACACTGGCAGCTGCTAAAATGTGTGGCTATGCCGGGCCTTATCATGTTCATCTTGCTGCGACTGTTGAGTTCATTCATACGGCCACGCTTTTACACGATGATGTTGTTGATGAAAGCACCCAACGCCGGGGCAGACCCACGGCGAATCTTCTGTGGGACAATCAATCTAGTGTCTTGGTTGGTGATTATTTATTTTCGCGGGCTTTCCAGCTGATGGTTGAAACCAAAAATCTGCGTGTCTTGGATATTCTTGCAAATGCATCTGCAACCATTGCCGAGGGTGAAGTTTTACAACTCTCCGCGGCAAAAAATTTAGCAACCACTGAGGAAGTTTATTTCAAGGTAATAAGAGGAAAAACAGCGGCACTGTTTGCAGCCGCCATGGAAGTAGGCGCTGTAATTGCAGATCAAGATGATAAGATCGTACAAGCTTTATATGACTATGGTGATGCATTGGGTATCTCGTTTCAGATTGTGGATGATCTGTTGGATTACACAGGGACCAAGGCGACTGGAAAAAGCATTGGGAATGATTTCAGAGAGCACAAGCTGACTCTACCTCTAATAAAGGCCCTAAAAGTGTCTGATAACAATGAGCTAATTTTTTGGAAAAAATGTATTGTAAAAGGAAAGCAAAAAGCAAGTGATCTTGATCATGCCTTGGAAATAATGCACCGCCACAATACCTTGGACGAAACACGTACGCAGGCGCTATTTTGGGCCAATAAAGCTAAAGCTGCACTTGAAGTTATCCCTGAGCATGAGTTGAAAAGGATGCTCATAGATTTGTCAGATTATGTGGTAGCCCGTATTAATTAGTTATAAAGGGCCCTGTGGCTGTCCACCAGCTTGAATGAGCAAGCTGAATCTCTTGAGCACAGGTCTTTGCAACCTCTAAAGTTTCAAATATTGCAAAACACGTGGCGCCAGAACCTGACATACGACTCAAAATTGGATTATGTGCCTGCAATTGGCTCAACACAGATGCGATCACGGGCTCGGCCATTATTGCCGGTGATTGCAAATCATTGCGCTGTTGTGTGAGCCAGTATAGCCAATCCGAGGGAGCAGTAGGAATTGGATCCAAGGCAGGGTTTGACTTTGACACGAGTTGATTAAAAATTAATTCTGTTGAGACCGCTTCACCAGAATTAACTAAGCATACAAAAAGCGGCGGAATATTCTGTACGGCCGAAATAAAATTTCCGACCCCCTGCATAAGAACAGGCTTGGATTCCATACATGCTGGCACGTCCGCACCCAGTGCTAGTTGCTCAGCAATGGGCGGTAATGGTAACTCCCAAAGCTGAGCCATCGTTTTGAGCGTCGCAGCTGCATCAGCACTGCCACCGCCGATGCCTGAAGCAATCGGCATAGTTTTATGAAGAATGATTTCAGTGGCGCAACCAGCGGGAAACAGATGTGCCGCTCGTAGTACCAAATTATCCTTAGTCAAATGCATATTTTCCAATTGGGGTCCAATGATCCGTAACGTGGTTTGTGCAGCTTTGCGCAACTCAACCCACTCACCACATTCTAGAAATACCACCAAGCTGTCCAACATGTGCAGACCATCAGGACGCTGTCCCAACACATGTAAGCACAGATTAATTTTGGCTGGGGCACTGAGCCTAATTGCCATCGACCATCTTAAGCGGTGGCGCGCCTTCCTCAGCTAAAACAGCATCAAGACCAATGTCCAACTTGCGATGCATTCTAATCAGATTTATATCTTCAGAGCGTGTGGCTTCAGTCACAAAACTCAAAGCTCTCAGCCACTGGAACCGAGCTTCAGTTTTGCGGCCTACAGCCCAATAAACATCACCCAGATGATTATTAACGACAGGATCAGTAGCCATCAGCTCCACTGCGCGCTCCATGTGGACAATAGCACCCTCATAGTAACCCAGTCTAAATTGCACCCATCCTAAGCTGTCGAGGATATATCCGGCCTTAGGTTGCGCCACAACGGCTCGTTCAATCATGGATAAAGCTTCTTCCAGGCGCTCGCCCCGTTCAACTAACGAGTACCCTACATAATTTAGCACTTGAAATTGATTTGGTGATAGTGAAAGTGCGCGGTCAAAGTCCCTCAGGCCTAGCTCCCAATCACCCAGTCGATCATGGGCGGTCCCACGGACATAATGAACATACCAATGCTCAGGCATTGAATGGTCAATCATATCAATAGCAATATCATAACTGACAATGGCACGCTCATATTGACCGTCTTGACGCAGAAACTCACCCAAAGTTGCATGAACCTGACGTAGATTAGGGAATGACTCCGCCAACTGCCCCAAGACTTCAATCCCCATTTCGATTTTACCAATTTTAGAAAGTGCCTGCGCCCTGCCCAATTCTGCGCTTACAAAAGCAGGATGACTGCGCGGCACTGCATCATAAGCCTCAATAGCCAAGCCGTAATTTCCAAGCCCTTCCAGTAATTTTGCCGACAACAAAAGTGCATTCATATTGTTGGGAGCCAAGTAGCTGGCCAAACGCGTATACAATAGGCGCCCATCATTGCCTTCCGCGTTTTGTAAGGCAAGCGCGAGAAAAAATAATACCTCACCGGCCCCCTCACTACCACTTCGCACCACATCAAAATCAACAGCTGCGCCAGCCTGCAGTTGCGCAATCATTGCACGCACCTCCTGCCCAGCATCCTCACCATAAAGATCGCTCAAAAAGTTGATGGCATCTATCGAGCGATCTAGTTGAACCAAAATTTGGGCACGCGCCAAACTGGCACGAAATGAGACAGCCACCAGCGTTTGATCTTTAACAGAAAATATAGCTTCGGCGCTTTCAAAGTCACCCACAAGAGAGAATGCCAAAGCTTTTTGGTAAAGACCAAAGCTGCGCATACCCTGCTCTTTACTAGCTGTATCAAACGATTTCAAAGCATCACCAACTCGCCCTAAACCCATCAATGCCCAACCCTTTAAGAGATCATCGACTGCAGCACCAGCAACGGAGGTTGATTCTAGCTGCGCCAAAGCAGCCTTATAATTTTCTGTCTGAAAGGACTGCGTAAGCAGCAAAATTCCAGCCAGTGGATGACTATTAAGCCCAGGATTCAGGGCCTTAGCAAGAATCTGAGCCTTCGAAACATCGCCCACCGCTAAAAAAGCGGACATAGCTTGCTCGCTGAGCACCACATCCAGTGGCGATTGAACCAGCGCGCGGGAAAAATATTCAACGGCAAATTCATAATCATGCGCAATGGCTGCCTGACGAGCCGCGATGTAAGGCCCAGAGGCCTCTTGCGCTGCAGCGGCCGTGATCAGTGTCCCACTCAAAACAACCGATTTCAGAACACTTATAAATCTATTAAATCTATTTTTCACCGCAAGCTCCCTAACACTAATAATTCTAGAACAGCTGGATGACAATAACAATTGCGGTCGAACGCCTTTTTTGCAAATAGTTATACTCATATTTTAAAGTTTCATATCACATGTTGGGGTAGTTCGGCCCATCCCCACCTTGTGGTGTAACCCATGTAATGTTTTCACTTGGGTCTTTTATATCACATGTCTTACAATGTACGCAGTTCTGAAAATTAATCACAAATCGTGGGTCCTTGCCATCTTCCTCAACCACCTCGTAAACTCCAGCAGGGCAGTATCGCTGTGCTGGCTCCGCATAGAGCGGTAAGTTCACAGAGATTGGTAGGTCCGGGTTGACCAAATGCAAATGTGGTGGTTGACTTTCCTCGTGATTAGTCATCGCAAAGCTAACATTTGTTAGCCGATCAAATGATAGCTTCCCGTCAGGCTTTGGATAATCAATCTTTGGATAATCCTCTGCTTTTCCTGTAGATTGTGCATCAGTTTTGCCATGTTTTAGGGTCCCAAAAAGACTGAATTTAAAGATAGTTTGAAACCACATATCGACTCCACCCAAAAGTAACCCACCCAAGGGGCCAAATCTGGCAGACAAGGGAGCCACATTGCGCACAACTTTAAGGTCTTTGCCAACAGGCCCAGCGCGTAATTCAGTGTCATAACTGTCAAGTACATCCCCTGACCGACCTTCGTTGATAGCTGCAAAAGCAGCCTCAGCTGCAGCCATACCAGAATACATGGCATTGTGATTACCTTTAATCCGCGGCAGGTTTACCAGGCCAACCGAACAGCCTAGCATCGCACCACCCGGGAAAGCTGCTTGCGGCATGGATTGGGCACCCCCTTTAGTAACAGCGCGCGCGCCATAAGCCACACGTTTTCCACCCTCTAGCACTTTAGAAATCCGTGGGTGATGCTTGAACCGCTGGAATTCCATGTAAGGAAACAGATGCGGGTTCTTGTAGTTTAAATCAATAATAAAACCGACGTAGACCTGATTTTTTTCAAGGTGATACATGAAGGACCCCCCTGATTGCTTAAAACCCATGGGCCAACCCATCGAATGAGTCACTTCGCCTGGATTGTGGTTTTCAGGCTTCACTTCCCAGATTTCCTTCATTCCAAGACCAAACTTAGGCACGTCACATTCTTTATCAAGATTGTATTTGGCGATCACCTCTTTAGACAAAGAGCCTCTTACACCTTCCGACAGGAACACATATTTGCCATGTAGCTCCATCCCCGGTTCATAGGCATCAGATTCACTGCCATCGGCATTCTTGCCAAACTCGCCAGCCACTACGCCTTTGACCGCACCATCTTTATGAAAAACTAACTCAGAACAAGACATGCCTGGAAAAATTTCAACCCCCATTGATTCTGCTTGTTCAGCCAACCATCGGCACACATTTCCCATAGACACTATATAATTGCCATGGTTGCTCATCAGCGGTGGCATGATCAAATTTGGCAAACGCAACTGTCCAGATTCGCCCAGGACGTAAAAATTATCTTCTGTCACAGCAGTGTTAAGCGGCGCGCCTTTTTTTTTCCAATTGGGAATAAGTTTAGTGAGAGCGGACGGGTCCAGAACAGCACCTGACAAAATGTGCGCGCCTACTTCAGAGCCCTTTTCCAGAACGACGACATCAAGGTCCCCATTCAATTGCTTCAAACGGATTGCAGCAGAAAGACCCGAAGGACCAGCGCCTACGATCACAACATCATATTCCATGGTCTCACGTTCAATATCTGCCATCTTTTTGTCCCTCACCGCGAGCCCAGTCTATGGAAAGTGCGGCCAAATTTTAATATCAGTATAATGTTTATGCCACGTCACGGAGGTAGGTCAATCATGACGCAGCTTCACAACAGAAAAAGTTGATACTATTTTACCTCTTGGAACCCGCCCTTCGTCAAATAGTGCGGTAAAAATCCTTTTCACACGAGTGCCTCTTCAGAACATTAAAAAGAACAAGATCCATAGGTCATACAATCTAAATCCATGTGTACCTTGGCTACCTATTAAACAGAGCCTCTGGGCCGACTATCAAGGCCTAAAAGCGAGTCAAAGCCCTAGTCTTAGCCTCCCCCCCCCAATCTTCCCTATTGAGCATGCGCCCTGCGCAAGCTATCCAAATGTATTTTAATTTAAACAATAGAGCCCTCAGCTATTACGCAATATGAATAGTCCTGAAGCAGCCTATGGCGTTGCGTTCGAGCCAGCGCTGCTCTCATAGATTGCCCCCGCCCAAATCAACATTTTAGATTGGCAACCGAGGATCATAAAAAATATCAACTCGGCACAATGAGAAAAATATCTAAAATTAAAGACGCGTAGAAGCTCTCTAGCCTATAGGTTATTTGAAGGATTATCTTATTTCCCTCCCACCCAAAAAAAATTTATCTAATTAGGATTTGGGCAATAATGCAAGGTCGTATGTTGTAACTAATTAATAATTTGTTAAAAAAATCTATTACAAGGCCTCTTGACCCTTGCCAAAACCCCATGGCTTGGGTCAGGTAGGGTGTGTTACAATCGTGAGTTTTATAGCAATGGAAAAAATCCCCTTGACCCGTTCAGGTGCGGTCCGGCTTGAAGCCGAAATGAAAAATCTGAAATCAGTAGAACGCCCCACGATCATCAGGGCGATCTCAGAAGCGCGTGAACTGGGCGACCTAAAAGAAAATGCTGAATATCACTCTGCGCGAGAAAAGCAGGGGTTCATAGAAGGCCGAATTAAAGAGTTGGAATCGATATTGGGAAGAGCTGATATAATTGATCCAGCCAGCCTATCGGGAACCATCAAATTTGGCGCAACTGTAGGGTTAGTTGATGAAGACACCGACGAGGAAAAAACCTACCAAGTAGTTGGAGAACCTGAAGCTGATATTGAAAACGGTAAGCTGAACATGCGGTCACCTTTAGCCCGTGCATTGATCGGCAAAGAAGAGGGTGATAGCATTGAAGTGCACACACCGGGTGGCACAAGGACGTATGAAGTCATAAGTATAAAATTTATCTAAATTTAGGCATTAAAGGCCAAAACTACTGTATGGAATAAATCTTATTAATTGACCGGTTGTGACCTGAATCGCTGCATCCGGCAATTCAACCAGACCATTAGCCCAAGACAGCCCCGAGACGCGCCCAGAGCCCTCAGATGCAAACGCCTCAACTGAACCATTGCGCAGACGTGCACGCAGATACTCACGCCGCCCCGCTTTTTTATTTTTGGCAAAAGCAGCTGGTAAGTTAAGCGCTTGCGGGCCAGTAAAGCTACTGCCTGAAAGCTGCATCAATGCGGGCCGCGCAAACACCAAAGTACACACAAAAGCAGCAACCGGATTGCCTGGCAGGCCAAACACCGGCACTCCCCTCCACATACCCAACGCCAAGGGCCGCCCGGGTTTGACCGCGATTCGCCATAGCGCCATATTCCCCTTCTCGCTTAAAATGGATGACATATGGTCCTCGTCACCAGCACTGGCACCACCTGAGGTAAGAATTACATCAGCCTGCTCAGCGGCTTCATCCAGAGCTTGGCGTACAAGGCTAGCGTCATCTGGCACTATACCCATATCTACTACTTGCATGCCCCAACGCTGCAAAACCGCCCGCAACATAGGTCGGTTGGCGTCAAAAATTTGATCCAGCCTAGTATCAATACCTGGCGCGCAAAGCTCCGCACCCGTAGAGATCAAAGCGACTCGCAAAGTCTTAAATACTTTAACTTGCACGACACCAACAGAAACCAACACGCCTATATCCTGCGGCTGGATCAGGTGCCCAGCAGAAAACAGCACGGATCCTTGCACCACATCCTCACCAGAATTTCGGGCATTAGCCCCTTTCTTAAGTGGACCATTTACATAAAGCTTACTACCCTCAATGAAGACATCCTCTTGCAGCACCACTGTATCAGCACCCTCAGGCAAAGCAGCTCCAGTCAAGATTCGAAGCGCCTGACCCGGCGCAACCGAGCCTGCGAATGCCTCACCTGCAGCTGCACGGCCATCTCGCAGTTCAAAGCAATGCGCGCCCTGAGCAAGGCCCCCAAAAAGTGCGTACCCATCCACCGCTGAGTTGGCATAAGGCGGATGCGATCGGCGGGCCATGACGGCCTTAGCCAAAATGCGCCCATCACTTGCATCAACAGCACTATCTTCAATATCAACAACCGTTTGGAGCCGCGCTTCAAGTAGGGCAAGCGCATCTTCCACTGGGGTCCAATGCACCCCAGCAGGTAAAGCAAAACAATCGTTTCGAAGCTTTGGCGCTTGGGTCACTTTGTCAAATCCAGATAATCCAAAATAAAATCTGCAACTACTGCGGTATCATCCAAATCAAAAACTGGACGGTCAATTTCCAAGCCAATATCACTCGCCACAGCCAATATTGTCGGGTCATTGGGCGCAATCAGGGGGTTACCAGTCTCAGCACGCCACGCCTCAACTTTTGGATGGCTATCGCGTTTCCAGCCCTCAATCAAAATAAGGTCAACAGG
>Ga0114998_10000509_pt1 | contig 28784 bp, 27 predicted proteins | sample ArcticOcean_MG_C_5_FD_87044 | JGI IMG/M metagenome (GOLD analysis project Ga0114998, IMG submission 87044) | Marine microbial communities from western Arctic Ocean - ArcticOcean_MG_CB4_138 | ecosystem: Environmental > Aquatic > Marine > Oceanic | place: Arctic Ocean: Canada Basin | collected... | reverse complement strand
CCGGTTATTGGAGTAGGCTTTGTTTGTAATACAAATTTTTTATGATTTGAATTATTAACACAATCTACAAAAATATTATGTTTCAAACAAAAATAATTTAAAAAAACAAGTATAATGGTAAGAAAAATTAAATTCTGACTAATTGTCATAATTTTTATTAATAGTTTTAATTAAATAAAAAAAAGAAAGTCTTAAAACCATAAGTGTAGATTTGATCATGGAAAACTTCTCATAGAAATAATAGACCTTAAAGGCATCTGAAATTTTCTGAAAAGTAGAGCTGGATAGTGAATTATCCAAATTTCTCCATTCTGTGTAAGACTTGTCGAGACCATAAAAATTATCTTTTTTTGAAAGTTTTAGCCAAAGAACATAGTCTTCTTTTGTTTTTAAATTAGAAAATTTGCTACTTTTTAAAAAACTTCTTTTAACTATTACAGTTGATAATCCAATATCACAAGATTTTATGAGATTACCGTAATCTAATTTCGCTGCAGCTTTTCTATAGCCAGTAATTTTTCCTTTCCGGTCTATAATTTTATATGAAGTATGTGAGATATTGATGTTTTTTTTTTGCATAAAGTTAATTTGCTCTTTCAGTTTACCTGAGTGCCAAAGATCATCAGAATCTAGGAATGCAATATAGTCACTCTTTGCTACTTTTAATGCTCTGTTCCTGGACTCCCCCGCCCCTAAATTTTTTTCATTTATTAATATTCTTACATTTTTATGATTTTTAGTAATTTTTTTTAGGTATATTAAGTCTCTTTTGTCATTATCATCATAAACAATTATTAAATCTTTGGCCTTAAATTTTTGATTAGCAAATGATTTAAAAGAACTCGAAACAAACCTTCTTTTTTTATAATAGGGCATTATTGTTGTAACTGTTGATTTCATAATTAAATAAATTATTTTAATACTATGAGCTTATTATTTTAATGTAATTCTGAATAAACTTCTTTGTTAAATTTTCATTTTTTTTATATAGGAATTTGTAATTTTGTTTTTTTTTTCTTTTTTTAGATAAGGTCATCAAAATTTTGGAAAGTTGCTGGTTATTTTCAGGATTAAAAAAATAAGCTTTTTCTTTAAACTCTCTGTGTGGTCCAATGTCTGACAGGATTGCAGGCCTACCAAGAGAAATTGCCTTCGCTCCACTATTTCCCCATCCCTCAAATTTCGAGGGATTTATGACACCCAAAGAAATATTGATTAATGAAAAAAAATCATTTTCTGGAACTACTCCTAGAAATTTATAATCTAATTCCAATTTATTTTTTTTTACAAATTCTAGCAAAGTGTTAAAATGCTTTGGGTTTCTATGATCTTCTTTTTTGCCAGTTGAGATTACTTGAAAAGTTCTAGATCTAATCATTTTAAGGGCTTTTAAAACTAATATATGATTTTTGTGAGCCCAGTACTGGTTGGGCAATAGATAGAAATCTTTTTTTATCTTGTATTTCTTTTTTATGTAATTCTCTGAGCGTATACTGGAGGAATTAATTATGGGATTTGTGTGAAATAAAATTTTTGCTTTATTGTAGGATTTTAAAGATATTTTCCTCAAATTTTTAGCTGTACTTTTGCTACTAACAATAATTGCTTCCGAATGCATAGTTGCTAAATATAAATTCAATTTTCTTAATATAATTTTTTTTTTATTAAAAAAATTTGGGTAAAAATATTCTTGAAAATCTGGAAACCAGGGATAGCTTTTTGCGAAACTGTTTTTTCCTACAAAAAATGAATGTGAAATTATTTTGATATTATTTTTTTTTAAGAATGCTTCATACAAGAAGCTTTTACCAAAAAAAATTATTAATAACTTATTAAAAATTCTTAAATACTTACTGGAACTTGAAAAATAATTACAAACTATAAAATTAAATTTTGCTAGCTCTTTATTGCTACGAGACCGTTCATATGTATCAAAAATAATAATTGGGCTGAATTTTTTTTTGGCGAACTTGTTTAATGAATTAATTAAATGCAAATAATAATTATAACCACCTAACCAATCATTTTTTGAAAAATTAATTACAAAGCCAATCTTCATGCAGAAAGATATATCAAAAACATTAAAGAATTGTCAGATTATATTTTTTTTGGTTTTTTTTTAAAAATTTCGCAGGGTTTCCCACTACGATATTTCCCGGGGCAACATCTTTAGTAACTACAGAACCGGCTCCAACGATACATCCCTTTCCCAACTTAATATCAGGAAGTATGGTAGCATTTGCTCCAATTGAAGCGTAATCATTAACAGTTACTCTTCCGGCAATATAAGCTGCACCCATAATATGTACGCCATGTCCAATTTTGCATTCGTGGTCAATTACAGAGTTAACATTCAAATAACAATTGTTTCCAATATTTACATGCTTATGGACAAAGCTATTAGGCATCGCCAGGAGGCCATGACCATAAGAAACTGATTTGTCAATAAATGCACGACTACTAACAATAGAAATGGGATTCAGTTTTTTGTTAATAAAAAATTTTGAAATATAATCTCTTAAAAAACCATCCATCATTCCAATGCATACAAAAAAATCATGACTATCTTTAATAAATTTTTTGAGGTCTTTTTTATCATTAGAAAAAACACCATTTGTTTTAAAATGTGGTTTATTTAGATACTCATCATAAATAAATGATGGTTTGGTTTTTTTTTCTTTAAGCATTTCAGAAACAATTAATGCGGTTGACTTGCCACCGTATAATAGAATTTTTTTTTTCATTTTATTTTTTTGGCTGGATATTGAATGCTCTTCTAAAGTAATTTTTTAAAGAAAATTCTGTATTAAAAACAATTTTAGGTTGATTAAGAATTTTATTTGTTTTTTTTATTAATTTTGCCATACCTGAGTTATCAAAACAAAATTCCAGTCTTAGATTTTTTAAATTATTAAAATATATTTCTAATATTTTAGAAAAAGTTTTTCTATTGATCATTTCATTCCAAGAATTGGTTCGATAGCTATTTTTAATGTAGGGGATCCAAGATATATCATCTATATATATTGCTCCATCTTTCTTTAAAAACTTATAGTAAAAGTATAAAATTTTTGCAATGTGATTTGGCTCATGATAGCTGTCGATAAAAATTACATCTAATTTTTTTTTTATATGTTTTTTTACAAAATTGAAATTGTCATCTCTGCTTTTTAAAAAAATCCAGTTTTTATTTTTAAATAAATTTGAACAATCGTCTATATCTACAGATATTAGAGAACCTTGGTTTTTGTTGCAGATATCTAAAAACATACTTGTTGAATAACCATCCCTAACTCCAAACTCAAGTATATTAATATTTTTTAAACTGGAAATATTTTTGTAGATAAAATTATAATGAGAGAAAGATAGTGCAATTTTTAATTTATTTTTCCTAAGATTCATAAAATAATTTTTTGTATTGTAATAAAAACAATAGTTATCGAAATTTAGATAATAGTAAATCAATTAATATCATAAAAAACATTGGTTAATTTAGAATTTTTTCCAACTCTTTGCCATGTGAAAATAAAGTAAAGGGCTTGCATGCCCTGAGAGCGTTGAGTTTATAAAATTTTTTTTGGTGTTTGTTTAAACTTTTAAAAAGTTGAATTTTGTTAATAAAATCATCGATATTATTTTTTTCAAATAATAGACCGGCGTTATTATTTTGAATTATTTCTTCTGGACCATTTTTGCAGTTACTTGTAATTACAAAACAGCGCATAAAAGAAGATTCTAGAAGCACGAACCCTGGGTCTTCCCATAAGGAAGGCATAAAAAAACATTTAGCATTTTTCAAAAGGGGGAATATATTCTCTTGATAGTCCAGTATCTTAATTTTATCCTCCAAAGACCGTAAAATAATTTCCCTGTTTAGCATTTCCTTCTCCTCTCCATTTCCAATAATAATTAAATTTAAATTTGGCAATTCTTTTAGTAAGCGCTTGTAAGAACTAATCAAAAAGATAAAATTTTTTTGCTTTGTAAGTCTACCAATAGCTATTGCGTAATTTTTGAAAAGATAATTGTGTGAAATATTTTTTTTTTTTATAAAATCGTTAACAATGATTACCGGATCGTACAATACTTTCAGCTTGTATTTTGGAACAATATTTAATTTTTTTAAATAGTTATAGGTTCCAAACGTAGGGCATGTAACTAAATAAACATTTTTAAGAACTAATTTCCAAAAAAAAATTCTTAACTTACCCATTTCTGGGTATCCAGATATTCGCAAAATACATTTGGTATGAAAATTAAATAAAAAAAAAAGAATTAGTGGCAATGAAGTTATTAAATGTATTAAAATATAATCTGGCTTGTGATCTTTAATAACTTTTTTCAGGGGGAAAAAACTAAGTATAAAAATTATAAGAAAAGAAATTCTACTAAAAATTTTTCCGTATTTTGGTAAGTATTTTGCATAGCTAACCTTAGATAATTTAATTAAATTAATGTTTTTTTTTAAAATATCTTCATTCTTTTCTCGAAATTCACCTCCTGCTTCAATAATGGATACATTGTATTTATCAGAAAATTTCTTAAGTGAAAAAGCTGAGTTTATTACGGCTTTAACTGTAGCAATTTCTGTTAAGAAGGGAGACCAATAGTATATAGTTTTTTTTTTCAATATAAGTTAATTACTATCTTTAAATTCAATGCACAATAAAAAAAAATTACTTATATTTATTCCTTCTATTGAGGATGGTGGAGTTGAAAAAAATTTATATATAATTTCTAATTACTTAGCTAATCATATAAAAAAAATTAATATAATAACTTTCAATAGAAATAAAAGAAAAAAATTCAATAATAATGTCAATTTTATTTACCCTCATTTGTATACTAAAAAAAATTACGGTAGGCCCTTTAAGTATATTTTTTGTTTGGCTTTATTGGTTAAAGAAATATTAGTTAACAAAAGAAATTGCGTAGTCTTTTCATGGCAAGCAAATATCTACGCTATTATTGTTTGTTTTTTTTTTCGAATAAAAATTATCTCTAGATCTAACTCATCTCCATCAGGTTGGTCTAAAAATATTTTTAAAAATTTTATTTTTAATTTTTTTCTAAAGAAAGCTAATACTTTAATTGTTAATAGCCTAGTATTTAAAAGAGAAATGGATAAAAAATTTAACGTAAACAGCAAGCTAATATTAAATCCTTTTGATTTCGCATTTATTAAAAAAAAATCAAATGAAAAGCTTAACAATTCTCTTTTCAAAAATAAAAAATTAAAAATTATTAACATAGGAAGATTCACAGATCAAAAAGATCAAATATCATTAATAAAAGCAGCACAATTAGCCCTAAAAAAAATTGATCTAAAACTTTTTATAATTGGAAAAGGAGTGCTCGAAGAAAATATGAGAAAATATATAAAGAATAATAATTTATCCAAACACATTCATATTATTGGCTATAAAGAAAACCCATTTAAATATATTAAAAAAGCAGATATATTCGTTTTGACATCAAAATTTGAAGGCTCTCCAAATGTGCTTGTTGAGAGTCAAATACTAAAAAAATACATAATATCAACTGACTGCCCGACTGGACCACGCGAAATCTTACAAAATGGAAATTTGGGTAGTTTAGTAAAAATGGGTGATTACAAGTCTATATCTAAAATCTTAATCAATTTTAACAAAAAAAATAATTTTAATAAAATTAATATGGCATATAATTTTGCAAAAAAAAAATACGATCATAATAAAAATTGCTTTTTATACTTAAAAGAAATTAAAAAATACTTATGAGTAAATACTAATGATAAAACAAGATCCTATTATATCTATTATAACTGTTGTTTTAAATGGCGAAAAAACGATTGAAGAAACGATCAATAGTGTTTTAAAGCAAAATTATAATAACCTCCAATATATTATAATAGATGGCGGCTCAACAGATAGGACAATTGAAATAATCAATAAGTACAAAGATAAAATTTATTATTTTAAAAGTGAAAAAGATTTGGGAATATATGATGCTTTCAATAAAGGACTTGCCGTAGCTAGTGGAGATTTAATTGGGATTATAAATTCAGATGACATTTTTACAGAAGAGGCTTTTAAAATTTTAATTAAATATTATTATAAATATCCAGATAAAGATTTTTTCTTTGGCGCGGTACAAAAACACTACGCAATACTGCATGGTTATAAGCCATGGAAAATAAGATTTAGCTGGGGTTTTTACTCAAGTCACAGTTCTGGTTTTTTCATCAAGAAACCTGCAGCTAAAAAAGTTGGTAAATATGATTTAAAATACAAGCACTCATCGGATTATGACTACTTTTATAGAATGATCGTAAAGCACAAACTGAAAGGCATTGGTACTAAAAAAGGAGAATTGTTTGGTATTTTTAGAAGAGGTGGATACTCAAGTAGAGTTTCTTTTGTGGATAGAACCTTGGAAGAAATTCAAATCAGAATTGGGAATGGGCAAAGCAGGTTAATGATAGCTATTATCTTAATATTCAAAATTGTAAAAAATTTTGATAAAATAAAATAATTTTAGTACTTGTAAATTTTATTTGAACGGTACCAGGAAATTGCATTTTTAATTCCACTTTCCATTGAGGTGAATTTTTTAAATCCTGCATACTTTTTAATTAAAGAATTGCTACCATGCGTATCTTTGATGTCTAATTTATTTCTTTTTATATTTTTAATTCTAATCGAACCATAATTCTTTTTTACAAATTTTATAATAGTTTTTATATTGACTGGCTTGTTTGAGCAAACATTAAAGCATTCATGTTTATTATTAACAAAATGTTTTTTTTTCATGATATTAACAATAATTGCAACAGCATCTTTGATGTAAGTAAAATCTCTATTGTGATTACCAGCGTTGTTTAAATAAAAAACGTCTTTATTAAAAAGACTTTTAAACAGCTTAAATAAAAACATATCAGGTCTGCCCCACTCTCCATAAACAGTAAAGAATCTTAAACCAATAATCTTTATATTAAATGTTCTTGAATAAAAATCAGAGATAACTTCATTTAAATATTTTGTTGTCGCATAAATATTAATAGGACTAGATTTAACATGCTCAAATACTGGCAATATTTTTTGCTCTCCGTAAACAGAACTGGACGATGCATAAAATAGACATTTTGGTTTATTTGTAATTGCATCAAGAAGATTTAAATAACCATACAAATTAGTATCGATGTATTTTTTTGGATTTGTATTGGAAAATCTAACACCAGCCTGTGCTGCAAAATGAAATATATAATCAAAATTCTTTTTTTTAAAATATTTTGTGATTTTTATTTTGTCTCCAATATCAACTTTGGAAAAATAGAACTTCTTTTTTCTTTTTAGAAATTTTAAACGAAATTTTTTATACTTAGTTGAATAATAGCTGTCTATATTGTCAATTCCATATACAGAATAGCCCTTGTCTAGTAATTCATTGGCTAAATTAAATCCTATAAAACCAGCAACTCCTGTAATAAGTATTTTCATTTAATATAACGTTCCATCGATAATGTTTTTTAAAATTGCATTAATATTTTTTTTTGGTTTCCAGGATAACAATTTCTTTGCTTTATTGGAATTACCCACGGAGATTTGAACTTCGTTTTTTCTATAAAAGTTTTTATTAATTTTTATAAATTTTCTGTAGTTTAAATGATAATGACCAAAAACTTTCCGCAGAACGTCTCTTAACTTGGAGGCCCTCCCTGTTGCTATGATAAAATCACTTGGATTTTTATGATTAATTATCTTAATCATTGCATCTGAATATTCTGGTGCCCAACCCCAGTCTCTACGGATATCAATATTACCCATCTGCAATTTTTTATTAGTTTTTTTTGTTTTATTGGCAGTTTTAGCAAAGTCTATAATTTTTTTAATAACAAATCCATTTGCCCTTAATGGAGACTCGTGATTAAAAAGAATGGCATTACATGCCCAAATACCGAATTGTTTTCTGTAGGACTTTGCTATTTCCAAGCTTATAATCTTAGATAGCGCATAGAAGCTTCTAGGAAAATAAGGACTATCTTCTTGAAATTTTTTATAAACTGATGACCCTCCAAAAATTTCTCCTGAAGCTGCATTTAAGAATTTAATTTTTTTTTTACTTTGTCTCAAATATTCTAGTATGCAGACACACGCTCTAGTATTTGTATTGATTGATTGGTAAGGTTCAAATTCTGATTGTTTTACAGAAGTTTGTCCTGCCAAAAAAAAGATTAGCGAGCAATCTGTTTTTTTTAAAATTGAAGGGAGTTTGGAATAATCTATGTAGTTAAATTTTATAAGTTTTACTTTTTTTTCAATTTTTAATTTCTTTAAGTTTTTAGTGTTTTTATTCTTTGAAATTCCAAAAATTTTATACCCATTTTTTAAAAGCATAGAAGCCAAATAAGAGCCATCCTGACCTGTCACCCCAAATATTAAGGCATTTCTATTTTTCACTAATATAATCTTTTATAAACTTCGTTGGTTTCTTTGGCGCATTTTTCCCAGCTAAAAAGTTCCAATAATTTTTTAGAATTTTGATCTATTTTAATTTTCTCATTTCTTATGTTAAGAATTGTATCTTCCATAACCTTTTTTATACTACTTTCATCAAGGGGGTCGAAATAGTTTACTAAATTCTGGCCCACTTCATTAAATATATCTGTGTTACTACATGCAACTGGACAATTCATATTTAAAGCTTCTATAATTGGAATTCCAAATCCTTCATATATTGATGGGAATACAAAAAGTGATGCGTTTTTATAAAACTGATTTAAATAATCGTCACTACCCTGACATTGACTCACAGAATTTAAGTTTATTCCACTTTTTTCAAAAAAATCAATTTCTTTTTTGTCAAAACTTCCACCACCAAAACAAACTATTTTAAAATTATTTTTCAGAAATTTGGATAAAGAAAAGGCTAAAATAAACTTAAAAAAATTTTTATATCTTCTTCTGTCACCAACATACAGGATGTAGGGGTCTTTTGTTTTCATTTCTTGAAATTCTAAACTATCAACTTTGTCGATTCCAAGATGAATGACTGAAATCTTTTTGTCATCTATATTGTAAAAATATTGCAAATCTTTCTTTGTATTATTTGAAATACAGATTATGTGGTCAGCAATTTTTAAAAAATGACTTTTGAGATTTCTATCGTATTTGTATTCTTTATAGAATTTTTCATATATCAAATCATAAATAGTTATAACTATCGGGAATTTTTTTTTAAAATAAAGCTTATCTGAATAATATGTCAAATGTACTATATTAGGTTTATTAAAATATAAGTACGATTTTATAAAACTCTCATTCAGAAAAGATCCTAAACGTGTTGTATATTTATATTTTTTTTTTAAATATAAAAATTTTATCAAACTTTTGTTAGTAGTCGCGCTTAAATATCTATTATGATATATGGGAGAAATAATTCTAACTACATTTTGATCAAATTTACTAAGATTTTCAGCAAGTTTAACGAAATATTTGGATATACCTCCGTACTTTTGTTGAAAAAAAATTTTGTAATCGAAAAAAATTTTCATATTTATAAACTTAGCTAGTTAATAATTTAAATTTTTTTAATGGCTAGACAAAATGAAAAAGAATAAATTATATAACTAAAATTTAACCAACTACCCCCCCCCTTTTTAATTAGATTTGTCGAAGTTATTTTTTTTTAAAATTTTTAACAATATTTTATATATGTTTTTTAAATCATTTTTTTTAAGAGCATAATTTGAAGGAAGTACTATACTTTTGTTAAAGACATCATTGGAGATATTTACCAAGTTCTTCACATATATTGATTTAAATTTTTTCATTTTGTTTAATGGCCAAAACCCAGATCGCACCTCCACTCCATTGCTCATCAATTCTTCACCTACCTTAATTACTTTCTTAAAGTTAAGATGTTTAAAATAAATACAGTTTAGCCAATATGCTGATTTACTTTTCCCATCCTCTTTTTGAAGAAAAGAAAAAAAATTATTATCCATTATTACTCTGTAGTTTTTTCCAATAGCTATTTTTTTGGGTAATATGTCTTTTTTAAATTTTTCTATTTGGGCCCTTCCAACAGCGCCTAAAAGATGAGGCATTAAATAGTTGTACCCCTCTCCTAAAGTAAAATATTTTTTCCAATAAGGATCTTTTTTTGATCGAAATGGTGCGTTTCTTGATGCGAGCAATTTAACTTTTTCAAATAAATTTTTATTATTACTCAAAACCATTCCTCCCTCACCTACACCGATCATCTTTTCAGATCTTATTGAAAAAATAGAAATGTCTCCAAATGTACCAATCATTTTTTTTGAAATTGAAGCTCCAAGTGCCTCACTGCCATCTTCTATAACTAGAATTTTTTTTCTTTTACATAGACTTATAATTTTTTTAGTGTCTCTAGCTGGGAATCCATAGACGTGAACTAGCTGCAAAGCCTTTGGCGAGTGAACTTTTATTGCTTTTTTAACCAATTCGTAATCTAGACCCAACGTGTCCCTCTCAACCTCAACAATAACCGGAATTGCATTGCACTGGGAAACGCTTGATATGTTTGAGACACAACTATAATTTGGAACAATAACTTTATCTCCGGACGATACTCCCATTGCCCTTAAAGCAACGTGCAAAGCGCTGGTTCCACTTTGTACGGCTAATGCAAATTTTATATTCAAAAAGGTTGCAAACTTGTTTTCAAAAATTTTAGTATGGATACCTCCAGATGATAGCCATCCCTTGGTTAGTACATCATTTACATAAGATTTTTCTGTCTTCCCGATATTAGGCATATTTAATATATAATGTTTCATGTTAATTATGCCCTTAAAATTTTTTCTGCACTATCTGGAATGCGAAAGCTTTTCTAAAACAATTTTTTTTGATAAAATTAAATCCATGAAAGAAATTTGCTCTTGTATTGTATACTAATAAAGAATTTTTTAAAGTTGATGGCACAAGGACTTTTTTCTGGAATTCATTGTCCAAATACAATCCGGTTCCGCCAGATTCATCAATCATAGAATCGTTTCCATCCACAAAATGAATGCAATTGTGTATGATTTCCTTGGCTTCTGAACCGAGATACGCCGTATCTTTGTGTGGTATTAAAAAAGCACCGTCATCAGCATAAGTAGCATTTATTGAAATTGTTTTCAAAGAAAATTTACTTTCTAAATTTTTATTAGAAAGCAATTTGCTAAAATTATCTTGGAATATATTTGACAATATGTAATTATAATATTGTTCTACATATTGAAATTTTGAAATGAGCTTTCCATCAAAGTTCAAATATTTTTTATTCTGACTGTTCAAATATTCAAAACCCCAATAATAAAACTTAGTTGGATCGTTTTTATTTTTAAAATATTTTTTTTTGGGGAAATCGGATAATAATTTATTATAAAAATTTACATCAATAAAATTTTCTAAAAACAAAAAGTTATTACTATTGTACTCAGCTGAGTATTGTAATAAATTTTTAGAAGTAATGTCCATAGAATTATTTTTATTATTTATATTCAAAGAAAAATAAAATAAAAAAGGGTGCAAAACGTTAACGGTCATAAAATATTTTAACATACGAAAAAAAGTCAATGATTTTATTAAAAAAACTCTAATCATTTTTTTTAATAATTTATTTTTTATATCTGGAACATAATAAGCATTATCAAATGCTTTCTTTATTAAATTTTCTGACTTTTCAATTGCCATTTTTTAGTTTTTTTAATTCTTTGTTAATTGCATTCTAATGAGTAGTCAAAATATTTTTCTCATTAAATAAAAAAGCTTCTTACATTTTTTATAATTTTATTAATATCTTTATTTTTAAGAGTGGGGAAAATTGGCAAAGTTAAGCAGTTTTTAAAGTAATTTTCGCAGGTTTTGTAATGATTTTTTTCAAATCCTAATTTTTGATAGTAAGCGTGCCTATAAATTGGGATATAATGAACATTTGCGTTAATTCCTTGGGATTTTAACTTTAAATAAAGTTTATTTCGATTAAATTTTTTTATTTTACTGTCAATCTTAATTACAAAAAGATGGTAAGAACTTAGGTTACAACTATTTACTTTTTGAAAAATTATTGGTAAATTTTTTAGATGTTTAATGTAATTTCTTGCTATAATATTTCTTTTATCAACCCATTTATTTATATTTGTCATCTGTGAAGATCCTAGGGCAGCTTCAATGTCGCTCATTCTATAATTTAAGCCAAGAATTGTTTGATTATAAAACCAACTAAAATTTTTTTTTTTATGAAATTTTTGAATATCTTTAAAAATTCCGTGATTTCTTAATAATTTTAGTTTTTTACAATATTTTTTTTTGTTAGTTAAAATCATTCCACCTTCTCCGGTAGTAATAATTTTTACTGGGTGAAAACTAAAAACTACTAAATCGCTGAATTTACAATCTCCAATTTTTGTACTTTTATACTTAGACCCGATTGCATGAGAGGCGTCCTCTATTATAAAAAAACTATAAATTCTTGATAGTTTTTTGATTTGTTCTAATTCGCATGGATTTCCTCCAAAATGTACAACAACTAAAATTCTTGGTCTATTTTTTGATAGGGTATTTTTTAATTTTTGTTCCAATTTATTTGGACAAATATTAAAAGAATTTTCGTCAATATCGACAAAATCAATTTTAGCACCACAATATAAACCACAATTACTTGATGCCACAAATGAATTTGGACTAGTCCATAGACAATCTCCTGGTTTTAATTCCAGTGCCAAGCATGCTAAGTGCAATCCACTTGTTGCGCTATTGACCGCAACTGAATATTTAGCACCAGTGTAGTTACATATTTTTTTTTCAAATTTTTCGATCTCTGGTCCTTGGGTTAAGAAATCAGACTTAAGAGTTTGTATTACCTTAGCAATATCATTACGGCCAATAATTTGTCTAGCGTATGGTATAATTTCATTTTTAAAAATTTTTGACATTTTTTTTGATTAAATTTTTTAACTCTCTTGATGATAAAAATTTTGAATTTTGGTCAGATTTGTAACAAAAGTTTTTTTTAACAAAATTTTTTCCATAAACGGTTAAATATTTATGTTTATTTGTTTTGTTTAGATAGGGTAAAATTAAATAATTATTTTTAAATTTTAAAGTTGATGGACTTTCGCTAACACTTACCAACTCTTCATTAATTTTTTCACCTGGTCTAATACCAATAAACTTAATTTTACATTGTGGATCTATTGCTTTAGCAAGATCTAAAATATTATAAGAAGGAATAATTGGAACAAATATTTCCCCACCTATTTTTGAAAATTTTAGCGCATCAAAAACAAAATAAACACTTTCTTTTAAAGATAAATTAAATCTTGTCATTTTAGCATCGGTGATTGTAAAGAAACCTCTTTTTTTTTGTTCAATTAATTTTGGGATAATTGAACCTCTGCTACCCATCACATTACCGTATCTAACTACGGAAAAAATAATATTTTTATTTCCTTTAATATTGTTGGAAGATAAAAAGAGCTTATCTGAACACAGTTTTGTTGCCCCATATAAATTTATAGGACTGGAGGCTTTGTCAGTTGATAATGCAATAACTTTTTTCACATTATTAAAAATTGAAGCTTCAATAATATTTTGTGCTCCATAAATATTTGTCTTGATAAACTCAAAAGGGTTATATTCAGCTTTTGGCACCTGCTTTAATGCGGCAGCATGAATTACTATATCAACCCCAGAAAATGCCATTAATAATCTATTTTTGTCTCTTATATCACCTAAAAAAAATCTTATTTTTTTCAAAAATTTTTTAGAAAAGTTACTTTCCATCTCACCTTGTTTAAACTCATCCCTACTCAAAATTATAATCTTCTTCAACTTGGGGTATTTTTGTAAAGCTTCCATACAAAATGCTTTCCCAAATGATCCTGTACCCCCAGTTATAAGAACAACTTTATTATTTAACATTTAAAAATCTGTTTATTCTGAATTTTGAATACATTATTAAAATATTTAGACAAGGACATGTTATGACTTATAAATACAATGGTAAAGTTATTAGATAATTTAATAATTTTATTAATAATAGCTAATTCACTTTCTTTATCTAAATTTGATGTAGCTTCATCGAATATGAGAATTTCAGTATTTTTTTTATATATAGCCCTTGCTACAGCTATCCTTTTTCTTTGTCCAAAGGATAACTTTTTTCCTCCTTCACCAATCGTACTTAAATCGTATTTTTTGTCCAATAATTCGAGCTCACTCAATTTAATTACTTTTTGATAATCATTCTTTCTAAATTTTGAATTTATATTTCCCACAATATTATTTTTTAAAGTATCATCCATCAAAAAAACATCTTGGGGAACATAACTTATGATTGATTGCCACTGTTTCTTGTTTTCTTTTAAATCAAAATTATCAATGAATATTTTTTTATTCTCAGAGTTTATAAGTCCTATGACAATTTCTGCTAGAGTAGTTTTTCCCGAACCGGAGGGTCCATAAATAAAATTTGATGCCCCTCTTTTAATAATTAAATCTAAATTTTCAAATACATAGTTCTTCGAATTGGGGTACTTAAATGTTAATCCCTTGATTGTTAAGTTTTTAAAATTATTAAAATTTTTATGATTTTTATAATCTTGCAAATTTTCTTTATTAAAATCACTTTTCAAAACTTTTAGTTCATTTAAAATATTATTAACTACAGGTATTGACATTTTAAATCTATTTACACTAGTTAAGACTTTATTAATTGAAGGCAAAATTCTAAATGCAGCATAAGCAAATACTGAAATTTTAGATAACAATACCTCTGACTTGATATTGTTTTCGACAGAAAAAATTATAAATATACATAACATTAATGTAGCAACTATTTCAAAAAAATGTCTTGGCAAAATTCTTACAATTGAAATAATTTTTAAATTACTCATTATTCTATAACAGCTTTTTAAATATTCATGAGAGAATTGCTCTTGTAAATTGTATAGTTTTATTTCTTTGGCAGATTCTATTCCATAATTTAAGTATCTGATTCTTTTTTCATAACTATTCTCAGAACTTTGACTTAATTTTATTATTATTTTTTTAAAAACTAAAACATACAAAATTGAAATAGGAATAAAAATGGAAATAGAATAAACTGTTTCTTTGGGAAAAGTATAAAATAAAATACCTAACAGGAAACTAAAACAAACAACTTCAGTTATTATTATCACAATTGAATGAATAAAGTTATTTGCATAAGCAGATGCTTGCGAAATTACATTTCTAATAATTTCTGAAGATCGTCTCTGAGAAAGAAATATCAGTGAAGAATTTATATATTTGTTAAATAAATTAATTGATATTTTTGTTTCAATACCGATGATAACTATATTATTAATATAATTTAACAAAATCATACCCACATTCTTAAAAAAAATTATAAAAAAAAATAAGACTAAAAAATAATATAAAATGTTATCTGATTTTAAAAAATCAGATAAAAAAGTAAAATTATTAATAATTTGAAAATATTTTGAATTTAAAAACAAATTTGGATCTAGAATTAATTGCAATGTAGGTATTAGTGCTGCTACACTAAAAAATTCAAGCATTCCCAAAATAATAATAAAAAGACCTAATAATAATATATTTTTACTTTTTATTTCAGCAATTTCTAAGTATTTTTTCATCAATTAGATTATAGATCTACCACCGTCAATAATGAGATTCTGTCCAGTCATATACTTTAGGCCATCACTGCATAAAAATAAAATTGCAAAATTATACTCATCTTTTGTGGCCATTCTCTTTAATGGAATGTTATTAGTTATTTCTTTTACAAGTTTTTTATTTAAATTATTATTTACTCCTCCTGGCGATAAGCAATTACATCTAATTTTATATTTTCCTAGTAATGAGGCGTAATATTTAGTCAATCCCACTAAACCATGCTTGATTACAGAATACGATAATGGTTTAATATAATTCAATCTAGCTCTTTTATAAATTTCCTGGTTAGGAGCAATTACTGACAAGTCCGATCCTATATTTATTATATTTCCATTTTTTTCTTCAATCATTTTTCTTGAAAATTCAACTATAACATTATTCGCTCCTGTCAAACCCACATCAATTTCATCATCCCATTTTTTATTTTTTTTCCCCGGAGTTGGATTTACTGCAGCATTATTTATAATTGTATTCACAATTATTTTTTTTTTTTTTAAGAAATCATTTATTTTTTTTAAATCTTTTGTTTTTGTAATATCGCACTTAAAGTATAAAAGCTTATCAGAATTATATTTACTAAATTTTTTTTTGAGAAGAGAAAAATTTTTATCTAGACAAATACATCTTGCATTGAATTTAATTAAAAAACCAACAAACTCAGAGCCTAGCAATCCCGCGGCTCCAGTGATTAATATATTTTTGTTACTCAGATCTATTTTAACTTGTTTTTCCATCTACTTTAAAATCCACTCCTGTTATATAGTTTGATTTATCTGACATTAAAAAATCAACTACATTTATTACATCTTGAGGTGAGCAAAACCTTTTTAAACTCACAGTTTTATTTATAAATTTAATAACTTTTTTTCTATTTTTATTTATTTTTTTCCCCCAAAGATTATTTTTTTGCAAAATGTGTCCTGGAGAAATTGTATTTATGTTTATATTAAATTTACTCAAGTAAATTGATATATTTTCAACATAAAGATTCAGTGCATTTTTAGCAAGAGAATAAGACAGTGGGGCTCCGCCCTTGAAATAAGCTGCGATTGATGAAACTAATATTATTTTTTTTAATTTTCTTCCTCTAAAGGATTTTACAAAACTCTCGACTAAATTAGTTTGTAAAAAAAAGTTTGAATTAAATGCTCTTAACCACTCTTTATAATTTTCTTTTCCAGTATTAACCATATTGCTAGTTCCGGCTGTTGAAATAACTAAATCTATAGAATTATATTTTTTTTTTAATTTTTTCATTAAATCTACTATTCTTTTTTCTTTACTTAAATCACAAATATAATGATCTAAATTTTTTGATTTAATTTTTTTTATTCTAGTTAATTTTTTCGCATTTCTTGAAACTACGATAATTTTAAAATTATCTCTTGCCAGTAAATTTTTCACCATTTCATAGCCCAAACCTCTTGAGCCGCCACAGATTAAAATATTTTTAGTTAGCATTTACTATTGCCTGTTTAAGATAATTAAAATTTTTTAATGTTTCATATAAAACTTTTTTTTTATTCTTTGGTATATATGTTTGCAAAATTAAGTTTCCCTTATATTTTTTTTTTAAATTTGATATTAAATTATTTAAATTTAAATTTCCTTTTCCTAATCGAACAGTTTTTCCATGAATGATTTTATCTTTAATATGAACATTAAATACTTTATCAAAATATTCAAATTCTTGATTTATATTGTAGTTTAAGCCTGCTGAATTACCTGCATCATAATTAATGCCAAATTTATTATTAAATTTACTTATAAAATTAATTACATGTTTAGGATCGTAATCTGTTTCAAATAAAATTTTTGTTTTTCCAAAATAATTTTTTTTTTCGAATTTTATTAGCTCAGTAATTACTAATTTTTCCTCTTTTTTACTTTTAATTGAACTTTTATCTACTAATGGAATAACTACATATTTAATTCCTAGCTTTACACAAGAATTTATAAGAATTTTTAAATATTCAAAAATCTTATTTTTATTATTGGGAATTTTAAAAAAAGGTTTTTGCATAAAAAAATCACAAGTAACTGAATGTACTTTTACTTTATTTTTAATAATTTTTTTTACTAATGCAGGATTTTTAATAATTGGGTTGTTTAAAAAGTTATTATAATCAATTGTCCATTCAACAAAACGAATATTATTTTTTTTTGCTAAGTAAATCTCTTTTTTCCAATTTTTGAAAGGGAAGGATTGCATTCTTGATTTGATTTCTCTTGGCACCAATCTTCCTTGCATAATGCCAATTTTATTTATCATATTACATTAAACATTTTTAATTATTATACTATAAATTTAAAAAATTATTTTAAAAACAATTAAGATTGATTGTCTTAAAAATATAATGTAAATATTTTATATATTACTTTTATTAACTAAACTAATTTTTTTAATTTATGACACTTTTAATTGCTGAAATAGGCATTAACCATAATGGCGACATAAAAATCGCAAAAAAACTAATTGATGAAGCTAAAGATGCTGGTTTTGATACGGTAAAGTTTCAAAAAAGAACAATAGAAAAAGTTTATTCTAAAGATGATTTGGATTTGCCAAGGGAGAGTCCTTGGGGCAAAACTCAAAGAGATCAAAAAAATGGTCTTGAATTCAATGAAAGTCAGTATGACATTATTGATGATTATTGCAGAGAGAGAGAAATTGAATGGTTTGCGTCGGCTTGGGACGTGGATAGCTTAGTTTTTTTAGATAAATATAATTTAAAGTATAACAAGATTGCATCTGCAATGATTGTGGATGAACCTTTTTTAGAAGCAGTTGCAAAAAAAAAAAAATATACCCTCATATCTACCGGGATGTCTTCTTATGCAGATATCGAAACAGCTGTAGAAATATTTAGAAAAAATCAATGCGAGTTTGAATTAATGCATTGCGTTTCTACTTACCCTTGTAAAAATGAAGACATAAATCTAAATGTGATTAATAGTTTAAAAAAAGAATTTAAATGTAAAGTTGGATATAGTGGTCATGAGAATGGTATAGCTATTTCACTTGCTGCTTATGTCATGGGTATTTCTTCACTTGAAAGACATATAACTCTGGACAGAACCATGTACGGGTCCGATCAAGCTGCGTCATTAGAAGCAGAAGGCATTAACAAACTAACCTCAGGTATTAAAAAAATTAAAATATCTCTAGGAAGTGATAAGATTGGTTTAATTAATAATGACGAAATTTTAATCTCCAAGAAGCTAAGAAAGCATATTGTTAAAAAATAATGATTTCTTTAAAAAAATCTATTCAAAATTCGATAAAATTAAAAAAAAAAATTTTTTCTTTAAAAAAAGAAATAGATCAGTCAATAAGTAAAATTTACCTAACTTTAGAATCTGGTAACAAAGTTTTAATTTGTGGAAATGGAGGGTCTGCAGCAGAAGCTCAACATTTAGCTGCCGAATTTCTTGTTAGACTTAATCCAAAAATAAATAGAAAATCTTTTCCAATAATTGCTTTAGCATTAGACACTTCAACAATTACCGCATGTGGAAATGATTTTGGTTTTCAAAAAATTTTTTCACGAAATCTTGATGGAATTGGTAACCCCGGAGATCTACTTTTATGCTTGTCGACCTCAGGAAATTCAAATAATATTATTCAGGTTCTTAAAACTGCCAAAAAAAAAAAAATATATTCTATATCTTTGCTGGGAAGGGGGGGTGGTAAAGCGAAAAAAATTTCTGATCACATAATAATTATACCTTCGGCAAATACCGCATTAATTCAAGAGGAGCATTTATTTTTGGGACATTACATGCTAAATGAAGTGGAAAAAAAATTATTAAACTAAGTAAAATTATTGACAATCTAATATAATTATTTTTTTTAAACAATTTCTGCGATTTCAATAAAAATTTTCTCTGGAATTTTGCAAAAAACATATTTAACTTTTTTTATTAAAAGGCATCTCTGGTTCAAATATTTTACAATTTTTTAATTTTCTTAATTTTTTAACAATGTTATCAATATTTCTAACTGTTATTGCAAAGTGTGTAATACGTAAGGAATTTATTTCGCTTTAACACCCCCCCCCTCCTCAGTAAAGATATAGAACATATTTTGATTTTTTTTAGCAATTTAATAAAATACTCAACGAGGATTAATCCACTAATTTTTTTAAAATTTTTATTTTTAATACCTTTAGAGCCTAATCTAGCTAGTATAATTATTAAAATTTTTTTTATATATTAGTATATATTAAGATATATACATCGTTGATCTATTTTAAGTAAGGGCCAATTATAATGAAAAAAAAGATAGCCATAATAATTTCTGGAAATGTTATGGTGAGAAATTATCTTTCAACAAATACTTTTCACAATTTAAATAAAAAATTTGATATTTTGTATCTAGTAGATGGATCAAATGTTGGTAGCTTTAAATATTTTATAAAAAACAAATTAAATTTTCATAAATTCTTTTACAGTAAAAAAGATTTACAAAAATATAATAATTTTCATTTATTAAATACTTATTCAAGTGAAAAAAAATCTAAATCAATTAGATATAGTGTTCAACGAATTTTGAGACATAAATTATTTTATCCAGATCAATTTTTAAAAAATGTCTTATTGCTTCCATTGAGATTCATTTCGAAATTAAAAAAAAATTTTATTTATCTGCTTTATAAAAATATTTACTCAAGATATGGAAATATAAAGATTGGGAATAAGATTAATTCAAAGTTAGAAAATCTTATTTTAAAATTTAAACCAGATCTAATTGTCTGTCCAACAGCTGGACAAAGTATTAGCTATTATGACTCGGTAAGAATTGGTAAAAAAATAGGTATTAAATCATTGGCAATTATAGATAATTGGGACAACATGTCATCGAGGACTCATCCAAAACCACATGCAGATCATTACGCTGTTTGGGGTAAACAAAGTAAGAGCCATGGTCAACATATCCAGTGTATAAACAAAAAAAATATTTCTATAGTTGGATCTGCAAGATTTCAAAAATATTTTAAGTTAAGAGATAAAAATTTAAAAAATAATTTTAAATTTAAATATGCTCTTTTATTTGAAGGGTTTGGTATTGAAGAAGATTTGGAAGTAATTATGGACAAGCTAGAAAAAATTATTCATACACACAAAATTAAAAATTTTAAAATTATTTATAGGCCACACCCTTGGAGAAAAAATATCAAAAGAATTAATTTAAAAAAATATAAAAACATATATTTAGATCCACAATTTAAAAAAGCCTATTATGAGAATAGCTTGAGAACAACATTTCAACCTGATATCAACTATTATCCTTCATTAATAAGTAATTCTGAGTTTGTAATTTCTGCCCCAACTACAATGATAATAGAATCGCTGATTTTTAGAAAAAAAATAATTATTCTAGCACATGGACAAAAAAAATTTTTGGGACATTACAATCATAACATAAAATTAACTCATATAGATGGTATAAATAAAATTAAAAATATCTTGGTATATAAAGATGGAATAAATCTTGAGAAATTATTTTTTAAATTATACAATAAAAATTCTATTATTGGAAAAAAAGAAAAAAAAATAATTGATAAATCAAGAAATTATTTTCTTCACCAGGAAAAAGACAGTTTTGAGTTATTAATTAAAAAAATTTTTATAAAAATGACTAAAAGTTAACTTTCTAATTACTTTTTTCCTGTATTAGAATTTTATTTAAATTTATGAATAAAAAATATAAAAGACTTAAATATTATGATTTCAAATAAAAAATTTGTTTATCCTCTTTTGCACGATGGGTTTACCAAAAAAGATATAGAGGAAGGCATAAAAGTATTAAAATCTAGACAAATTACAATATCTAAGATTACGGATAATTTTGAAAAAAGATTTGCAAAAAAAATGGGGACAAAATATGCTGTCATGGTAAACTCTGGTTCGTCAGCAAATTTATTAGCAGCATTTGCTAGTTGCAATCCATTGAGAAAAAATATTTTTAAAAGGGGTGAAGAATTTTTAATTCCTGCAATTTGTTGGTCAACCTCTTTATGGCCATTTTATCAAGCAGGATTAAAGCCTGTATTTGTAGATGCCGATGTTAATACATTAAATATTAATATTAAAGATTTAAAAAAAAAAATAACAAAAAAAACAAAAGTCATAGTGATAGTTCATGTACTTGGTAACTCATCTGATATGACACAAATACGAACGATCTGTAAAAAAAAAAAAATTATTTTAGTTGAAGATACTTGCGAATCTCTGGGGTCCAAATATAAAGATAAATTTTTAGGTACTTTTGGAGACTTTGGCACATATTCTTTTTACTATTCTCATCAAATTACATCTGGAGAAGGAGGTATGATTGTTTGTAATAATGATAATGATTATGATATTTTATTATCTTTAAGATCTCATGGATGGGCAAGAAAATTATTAAAACAAAAAAAATACGAAAAAAAATATAAAAACCTAGATAATAGATTTATATTTCTTAATTCAGGCTTTAATTTACGTCCTACCGAAATCCAAGCAGCTATTGCAAATAATCAATTTAAAAGATTAGATAATTTAAAAAAAATCAAAAGAAAAAATCATTTAAAAATAGTTAAAAGTTTTCTAAAAAATAAAAAATGGAAAAATCAATTTACGTTTATATTAGAAAATAAGAATGTAAGTGCAAATTGGTTTGGTTTGTCAATTTTAATAAATAAGCATTTAGTCTACAAAAAAGAGAAATTTATAAATTATTTAACTAAAATTGGAATTGAAAATAGACCTATAATTAGTGGTAATTTTATAAATCAACCCTCTTTTAATTTATTTAAATTTAAGGCAAATAAAAAAACCTTACTAGGATCTCAAGAAATTGAAAATAGGGGTTTTTTTATTGGCTTAGACAACAAAGAAGTTGATGGCAAAACAATAAAATTTTTAACAAATAATCTATTAAAAATTTCAGAAATTTAAATTGAAAAAAATTAATCAAATAGAACCCTGGATTAACTCAAAAGAAGCAAATCATATTAAAAAAGTTATAAACAAAACTTTTCTTACAGAAAATGAGGAAACAAAAAAGTTTGAAAATAATTTAAATAAAAAATTTAAAACTAAAAATTGTATGGCTGTTTCAAATTGGACAGCTGGAATTTTTATGTGTTTAAAGTTAATTGGTATAAAACCAGGTGATGAAGTTATTGTTCCTAATTTAACATTTATTGCAACTGCTACACCTATAATTTGGCTTGGTGCAAAAGTGGTTCTTTGTGAAGTTGAGAAAGAAAATCTTAATTTAAATTTAGACCACCTAGAAAAATTAATTACAAAAAAAACTAAGTGTGTCATTCCTGTTCATTTATATGGGCATTGCTGTGATTTAGATAAGTTAAAAAAGATTACTGATAAAAATAATATAAATATTATAGAAGATGCTGCTCAAGCGTTAGGTGCAAAATTTAAAAATAAGTATCTGGGGACTATTGCAAATTTTGGGGGCTTTTCATTTTATGGCAACAAAATAATAACCACAGGAGAAGGAGGGGTAATATTTTTTAAAAATAAAAGTTTAAATAAAAAACTATATGCTCTTAAAAACCATGGTAGAGAAACTAAGGGAATATTTAAACATAATACGATTGGATATAACTTTATGTTTACTGAGATGCAAGCTGCCATTGGAAATATTCAATTGACCAAATTAAATAAGATTCTTTTGAAAAAAAGAAAAATATTTGAATATTACAAAAAAAACCTAATTGATATTAAAGAAATAAATTTTATGAAACCATTAACTAATAATAAACCTGTTTATTGGTTTACTAATATTTTTATTAATAACAAAAAAAACCTTAAAAACTTTTTATATAAGAATGGCATTCAAACTAGAGATATTTTTTATCCATTAAACAGACAACCTTGCTTTAAAAATATAAAAAATATTAAAAATAAAAATTATAATTTTAATATATCAAATTATATTTATAGTTCTGGGATGTCACTCCCATCTCATTATAATTTAACAAAACAAGATTTGAAATTTATAGTAAATAAAATAAGAAAATTTTATAAAAAATGAAAATTGCTGTAGTAGATCAAAAAGTAAATAAAGGAGGTTTGAGTAGAGTTATTAAAAAACTTTTACCAGAAATATCTAAGTCAGATAAGATATCTATTACATACTTTGGCAACCGAGAAGGTATAAATAGAGAAAATTTACTTAAAACTTTTGATAAAGACAATATCAAAATAAACTTTCTACAATCTCTGAATTTTAGCGGTAATAATTTAAACAATAAAATTATTTTTAAATTAGTTAAATATTTACAAAACAAGTATTTAAAAAAAATTAATTTTTTACCTTATTGGTTAAATGGTAACTTGCAAAATGAATTAAATTATAAGTTAAAAGATTTTGATTTGATATATTTTCCTTGGCCATTTTTAATCGAATTTCCAAAGATAAATAAACCAATAGTTGCAACTTTTCACGACTTTAATTTTAAGTATTATTTTTCAGGAAACTCAACTTACAGTTATAATGATACAGAAAGGTTAAATAGGCAAATGAATACATGGATTGAAAATTCAGAAATAATAGTTTCTAATAATTTTACCAAATTAGAATTAATTAAATTTTATCCAAATAATACAGACAGAGTGAATGTGATACCTTTATCTTATTATTCAAAAAAAGAAAATTCAGATAAAAACAGATTTAATAAAATTTCGAAAAAATATAATTTACCAGCTAACTATGTTTATTGTGGAACTAACAATTGTGCACACAAAAATTTAAATCCACTCTTTGCAGCTTTAAATATATTAAAAAGTGAAAATATTTTCCTAAACTTGGTTTTGACGGGTAATGGTACAGAAATTATAAATGGTATATCCTGTGAATATGGCGTTGAATTAAAAAATAATGAGAAAGATGTCATGGGGCTTGGCTACATTGATGATGAAGAGCTGGACGAAATTATTAAAAATGCTGATATTTTAATCAGTCCAGAAATGTATACATCAGATAATGGTCCAGCAACGGATGGCTGGATCAATGGTATCCCCACAATTTTAGCAAATATTCCATCTAATATTGAGCATATAGAAACTCAATCAGTCCATGCTGAACTATTTGATTATAGAAATCCTTTAGATATCGCACTAAAAATAAAAAAAGTAATAAATAACAAAGAAAAATATAAAAAATTAGCTGATAAATCTAAAATTGAAATTTCTAAAATCGATTGGACAAGTGTTTCCGAAAAATATATTTCTGTTTTTAAAGAAGCTTATAATCAGAATAATTAATCAAAAAATTATAAAATATTTAATGCTCATAGACAAAATAAAGAAAATAAGGAAAAAAAAAAATAAAAATTGAGTGAATGCTATAAAAGCTTACAATTCAATAAAAATCAAAAAAATATCAAAAATTTTATTTTCATAAATGATATAAGTGGATTGACCTTAGAATTATTAACAAAGAAAATAAAAAATTTAAAGAAAAAATGATTTAAATATATGTGAAGATTTATAATTTTCTAATCATTATGATTATAAAAAGATAATATAGAAAAATATTTTTGATTGTAAGATCATTACTATAGAAAAAAATTATTTAAGAATTGAACATCGCAATATAGAAGAAATTAAATTTACTGAATCTAAATTAGAATTAATTAATGGAGAAAATTAACATTATAATTTAGTAAATTTATCAATAAGATTTCTACTAGAGACTAATAATTAGAATTAATGAGAGTATAACTTTTTGATTTTAAAAATTTATTTATTCTTATCTTAATTTTTTTATCTAAATTTTGGTCAAATTCTTTAAGCCAATCAATATAAAAATCATCAGTGTAAATATGTTGTTTTTGTTTTTTTTTACTATTTATATATTTTTCAAAATTTGTGAATAAATAATTTTTGTTAAAATAATATTCTTGAAAATAATTTAATAAATAAATTTCATGCGTCGACTTTTTAGAAAAAATTCTTTTTTTATATTTTTGAAAATTTAAAATATTTTCCTCATAGTCTTTTAAATTTTTAGGACTTAAAGAAAATGCAAAATCTCTGTATCTATTTGCCCTTGATGCGTTAATTGATATAATATTATGAGCAAAGCTTTCTGAAGAAACTGTGCCATATATTGTTAAAATTACTTTAATATTGAGTTTTTTAAATTCAGAATAGCTGGAATTTTTATCAAGAACTCTTATATGATCATTTTTTTTAGCATACTGCAAAATTTCCTTCTTTGTTAAATCAAATACATTTGGGTGTGGTTTAATATACCAATCATATTTATCTTTATTTTTCGATGATAATTTTTCAAGATAAATTAACCATTGTTTAAAATCTGTAAATAAATTTTTACCAAAAGCATGAGGGCTATCAAAAAAAGAATGCGCCATAATTAATATACCAGTCTTGTTTGAATTTTTTTTAATACTTTTTGTTATTTCTTTCTTTTTGACATAGTGGAGTTGAAAATTATGCTTGATTTTTTTTTTAAAAATTTTTTTTCCTAAATCTAAACACTCAATTTTTTTTTTTTTTTAAAATTTTGAAAAAATTTTTTTAAAATATAGACCATCTTCTTGGTAGGCGCTTGTGTTTGATATAAACTTGTCTTTTTTAAGGTATTTGAAATTGTATAGTTTACTCTCACTAGGATTAAAACAATCTATATTTTTCGATAAACCAATTCTTAGCGGAATTGCAAAAGAGTAAACTCCATGACTTGCAGAGACTGCAACAATTTTATGTTTTGTAAAGTAGTTTCTCCAAAAAACAAAATTTTCTAAAAAAGATTTAAAAAAAAATTTGAATTTTTGAGAATTTATATCAATTGATGATTCGTTAAATTTTTTTAAATAACTATCGTACAAAAGATCACCAATTAAAATATTGTAAATTTTTAAATTTTCTAAATCTTTCAATGATTTAATGAGTTTATATTTTTTTTCAAAAATAATTTTTGCATGACTACTAATTGATTTATCAATTTTAATTTTCATAAATTTATCAACTCCTAACGAGTGATATAATGCAAAATTTTTTATCTTTAAATTTGATCCAACTAACCACTTAAAATTATCTATGATCTTATTTTTATTTGGTAACAATAAATTATAATTTTCATATGCAATAACTTCACATTTATATTTTGTTTTAAGTGCATTAATCAAATAAGAATTTGATAAGTGGAATGTTGGCCATCCATTAAATTCTACAAGTATTTTACTATTATTATTGGAAAGTTTTATGGGTCTAAAATTTTTTTTATTATGATTAATAAATTGTTGAATTTTTTTTTTTTGAAAAATATTTCTAATCATAAAAATTAGGTAAATAGCTAAAGTAGCTATAGGAATGGTCTGATATCATGCAACTATAGTATAAGTGTATTTATTATTCTTTTTTTGTTAACTCCCATTTCGACTATTTGAGTATAAATATCATGCCAGTAAGTTGATGACGCAATAAAAATAGGAAGATTTGAGTCTAAAATATGCTTAGGATTAAGGACTTTCTCCTTAATAAATTTATTTGTTTTTTCAGAAAAAAATTTATCAACATAAAACGCAACTTTAGATTTTTTAAATAAAAAAGATTTTTCAATAACCTCTTGTGCATACCTGCCGGTTCCCCATACAATGATTTCTTTATCAAAATAATATCTTAAATCATTAAAGATTTCGTTTTGATCTAAATCATTAAATTTAATTTCTTTTTCAAGAGTACTATAAATTCTTTTTCTTACATGATCGTCAAAATGTACAAAATCAGCACCTTTTTTTTTCAATATATTGTAAAAATAAATTATTGACAAAGACTTTTCTAAATCTAAATTTTCTAATTTGTAATCTGTACTGATTTCAAAGTTACAATTCAATAACTTATATTTATCTATTAGATTCACAAATGAATCAATTTCATGCTTATTGTAATTTTCATTTGTTAAAATATATTTAATAATAATATTGCTATTGTTTTTTTCATTATATTTTTGTAAATTTTCAAAAATATTTAGAAAACCTTTTTTTACACCCCTTACTAATTCAAAGGTTTTCTGAGTTCCTGCATCTGTTGAGGTTGTCAATATTATTTTTTTTTCATCTAAATACTGGTGAATTAATTTATTGTAAATTATTGAATTACTATAAACTCTAATGTCATCAAATCTTGGATATTTACTTTCTATGAATTTTTTAAAAATAGAATCAAAGTTTTTTAATAAAACTGGTTCACCACCTCCCCACGTAATAGCAACAGAATCTTCAAAAAAATTGTCTTTTCTAAAATTGTCCAACATTAATTCCAAACTGTAATTAGGATTTAAGCCACCATAGAACATGTCGCTACAATAGGAACACCTGGCATTACACTTGGAGTGAGCCTCTATAGAGATCTTCTTAATTTTAATTTCTTCTGCCCACTCTTTTAATTGAATTTTGGGGCAACCATCACAAGGACTAGCCTTATTTTCATTTAAGTCTGTAATAATTTTTTTTTTAGCTGCTATTATTTTTTTGTAGTCAATATCATTGTCGTTTTTTACCTTTAAGATTTCGACATCGCCTTTTTGTTTGCCATTAACAAAAAATCTTTGGCAACAATTCCTGATTACGTTTGGGGCAAAATATATTGAACCCTGTAAATCTTCACAACTATATTTTTTTTTCATAAGTAGTATTTAACTATAAAGGAATTTTTTGGCAATTACATCTTTTTTTGTCTTAAACTTGTAATGATTTTTAATTATATTTTTAAATGTTAGATATTTCGATTTTATTTTTCTCTCTAATAGAAATCTAAAATATAAGTTTATCTTTAATAGTTTAATTCTTTTTATCAAAACAGCAACTTGTCCAACAACTGCATGCATAAATAAATATTCTAAATTTAATTTTTTCATATATTTTTTATTTTTTTTTGAGAATAAATAGCATTTATAATAATTATTAAAACTATCATTAATATGATTAATTGAAAGAGAATTAACTATAGAATTTTTTCTATTATTTTTTATATAAATCTTTTTTTTTAAAATTGATATTTTTTTTGAAAAAAATAAAACTTTGAAGAAAAAATAAATGTCTTCAAAATAACCATTAT
>Ga0114998_10000504_pt1 | contig 28859 bp, 27 predicted proteins | sample ArcticOcean_MG_C_5_FD_87044 | JGI IMG/M metagenome (GOLD analysis project Ga0114998, IMG submission 87044) | Marine microbial communities from western Arctic Ocean - ArcticOcean_MG_CB4_138 | ecosystem: Environmental > Aquatic > Marine > Oceanic | place: Arctic Ocean: Canada Basin | collected... | reverse complement strand
ATATCTGCTACTATAATATTAATAGCCTTTGGAGCTTTTGCAGGCTATTTACCGGCTAAAAGAGCGGCGAGTATTAAACCAATTGAAGCATTAAGAGACGATTGATATGAAAAGATTATTTGACAAAGATACTTGGCAAGAAATTTTTGGTTCAATCCAAAAAAATAAGATTAGAACTATAATCACTATGATTGGAGTATTATGGGGGATTTTTATATATATAACGCTTTCAGGCTCCTCTAAAGGACTTGACAATGGTTTTGAAAGACAGTTTCAATCAATAGCTTCTAATAGTATTTTTGTTTGGGCTCAATCAACAAGCTTGCCTTATGCAGGGTATAAATCTGAAAGAAATATTACATTAAAAATACAGGATGCAGATGTATTAAAGAAGAAAGTAAAGGATATAAAATTTATAGCTCCAAGAATTGTAGCAGGTGTTTTTGGAAGTCCAGGTGGTAATATAGTTAGAGGAACTAAAACCGGAACTTATTCTGTGTATGGCGAATATCCTGAGTACATTAAAATTGCGACTTCTAAAATTTATGATGGTGGGAGGTTTATAAATGAATCGGATATAAAATATGAACGAAAAGTTTGTGTTATAGGAGAAAGAACTCAATTAGAACTTTTTGAAGAAGAAGAAGATCCTATTGGAAAATTTATTAGTATTAATAAAATTAATTTTAGAGTTGTTGGAGTACATAAATTTGTTCAAGGTGGTGGTTTTGGTGATGACGGAGATATTTATATACCTTTCGCAACTTTTAAAAAAATATTCAATACAGGAGATGATGTGGCATTTTTTATGATTGCAGCTAATGAAAATGCTGATGGAATTAAAGTAGAAAAAGACATTAAAGCAACATTAAAAGAAATTCATAAAATTGATCCAAATGATGAAAGAGCTATTGGAGGGTTTAATTTAGGAGAAATTTTTAGAAAAACGATGAACTTTGCTAATGGGTTAACTTTTTTATCACTTGTTGTAGGAATAGCTACTATTTTGGCGGGTATTATAGGTATTGGAAATATATTACTTATTTCCGTAAAAGAAAGAACCAAAGAAATTGGAATTAGAAGAGCTTTAGGAGCTACTCCATCAGAAGTAAGATCACAAATCATCTTAGAATCTGTTTTTTTAACAATTTTATCTGGAATAATTGGAATTATTTTAGGAGCCTTGGTTTTGTATGGAATAAACGCAGCTACAGTAGATCAAACTGATTTTCCTTATACCAATCCTACCGTACCAATACCTTATGTTTTAGGAGCTTTAGGCCTTATGATTACATTAGGAACATTAATAGGAATTATACCAGCTCAAAGAGCTGTTAGCATAAAACCAATAGACGCATTAAGAGAAGAATAATAAATTAATTATATAATATGAAATATTTAAAATACATAGGAATTGTTGCCCTTATTGGGGGAGTTTTATTTGCAAGTGCATTTTTCATCAAGTCTAATAGCACTTCATCAATAATATATGATACAGAAACCCTAATAACCGCTACTATTGAAGACAAAATTGTAGCAACAGGAAAGGTTTTACCTGAAGACGAGGTAAATATTGTCCCTCAAATAGCTGGTATTATTGAAAAAATATTAGTTGAAGAAGGAGATGAAGTTGCTGCAGGAGATTTGATAGCTAGAATTAAAGTTGTTCCAAATGAGCAAACTCTTAATAGTGCAGAAGGAAGAGTGAAGAGTGCGCAAATTGTTTTAAAGAATTCTAAAATTGAATTTGAAAGAAATAAAGCTCTTTTCACTAAAGAAATTATTTCAGAACAAGATTTTAATTCAGTCACTTTAAGGTATAATCAAGACATGCAAAATTTATCTAACGCAAAGAGTGACCTTCAAATAATAAAATTAGGTTCCTCAGGGGGTTCAACTATAACAAACACAAATGTTAGAGCTACTGTTTCAGGAACTATTTTAGAAATTCCTGTAAAAGAAGGAGATCAAGTAATTCAGGCTAATACTTTCAATGCCGGAACTACAATAGCAACAATAGCTGATTTAGACAAAATGATTTTTGAAGGTCAAGTAGATGAAGGGGAAGTAGGAAAGTTAAGTGTCGATATGCCATTAGTAATAACTTTAGGCGCTATAGAAGATAAAGAGTATAGTGCTAAGCTAAGGTTAATTGCTCCCAAAGGAACTGAAGTAGGTGGAGCAATTCAGTTTAAAATTGAAGGAGAAGTTTATTTAGATGATGAATATGTAATAAGAGCAGGTTATAGCGCCAACGCTTCAATAGTGACTCAAAAAAAGGTTGATGTAATTGCTATTAGTGAGGCATTATTGCAATACGATTCAAAAACTAAAAAACCATATGTTGAAATAGAGACTTCTAGTCAAAAATTTGAAAGAAAAGATGTTAAGCTTGGTATTTCAGATGGTGTTAACGCTGAATTAATAGAAGGTGTTTCAAAAACTGATAAAATTAAAGTTTGGAATAAAACTGAGCCAGATAAAAGAGGAGACGCTAAGTAAGAAGACTCTGGTTCTAATTATTAAATAAAATAGAAAAATAATAAATATGAAAATTTTAACAGCATTAATATTATTTCTGTTCTGCTCAAACCTACAGTACGCGCAAGAAACATGGACATTAGAGGCTTGTGTTAAAAGAGCACTTGAAAAAAATATTTCAATTAAACAATCCCAATTAGATTACGCTGGTTCTGAAATAGATAAGCAAGGAGCAATTGGAAATTTTCTTCCAAATATTAATATAGGTAGTAGTCACTCTTGGAATGTTGGTTTAAATCAAAATATTACCACTGGTCTTTTAGAAAATTTTACAACTCAATTTTCTTCAATGAACTTAAATTTAAATGTGAATATATATAATGGTCTTCAGAACGTAAAAAGACTTCACAGGGCTAACTTAGCTATTTTGGCTAGTCAGTATCAATTAGAAGATATGACAGAGAATGTTGCTCTTAGGGTGGCGAATTCGTATTTGCAAATACTTTTTAGCAAAGAATCTCTAGCTGTTCAAAAACTTCAATTAGATATTACAATAAAAGAATTAAAAAGAGCTAATGAATTGGTTGATGGAGGCGTTATCCCAAAAGGAGATGTTTATGAAATTGAAGCAAATTTAGCCTCTCAAGAAAAAAATGTAGTGGATGCAGAAAATGCGTATTTCTTATCTAAGATTGCTCTTGCTCAACTTATTTTAATTGAAGATTACCAAAGTTTTGAGATTGCTAATGAAACTTATGATATCCCTATAGCTGATATATTAGACAAAACAGCAACAGAAATATTTAACTATGCTGTGGGAAATAAAAAGGATATAAAGATTAGCGAGACTAATGTTGAGATAGCAAAAAAAGATTTAGAGCTCTCTAAATCGTTATTACAGCCAAGGCTATCAGGATTTTATTCTTATAGCACAAGAATTGGGTATAGTGATCGATTTGTTCCAACAGGTGAATTTGGAACTAATACTATTGGATTTGTTGAAGGCACTAATGACAAGGTATTGGCGCCATATGCAAAATATAAATCAGAAAGTCCTTTATCTTTTTCTGAACAATTTGATTTGAATGCAGGTCAAAATTTTGGATTGAGTCTTTCAATTCCAATTTTAAATAATTTATCTAATAGAACAAATGTCAATAGAACTAAAATTAATATTTTAAGAAGTGTTAATTCTTTAGAGCAGAAGAAATTAGATTTAGAAAATACAGTCAATCAATCTTATAATGATGCTAAAGGGGCTTATAAAGCTTATGTAGCTTCTCAAAAGTTAGTTAAAGCCAGAAAATCAGCTTTTGAATATGCTCAAAGTAAATTTGAGGTTGGAGCTATGAATTCGTTTGATTTTACTCAAGCTAAACAACGCTTTGAGTTAGCACAATCAGAGTTAATAAGAACTAAATACGATTATATTTTTAAACTTAAAGTTTTAGAATTTTATTTTGGAGTTCCAATTACCATAAACTAATGTGCTATATTTTAAATATTGAATCGTCATCAACAAACTGTTCAATTTCATTGGCACATAAAGGAATAGTAGTTTCAATTAAGGAAAAAAACGATGAGAACTATTCTCATTCCACCAAATTACATTCTTTTATTAAGGAAGTGCTAAAAGAATCAAACGTCTCAATTAATGAATTATCTGCTGTAGCTGTAAGTAAAGGTCCGGGATCTTATACTGGCCTAAGAATAGGAGTTGCTGCCGCAAAGGGACTGTGCTATGCTTTAGATATCCCATTGATTTCATTACCAACTCTTTTAATCCTTTCCAAACAGGTTAAAATTAAAAAAGGGTTAATTGTTCCTGTATTAGATGCTAGAAGAGACGAAGTTTATTCGGCAGTGTATGATTTCAATTATAATTTAATTCAAAAAGAAAAGCCTGAAATTATAATTGAAGATTCATTTAAGGAAATGTTATCAAGTTTTAAATTACATTTTACAGGAAGTGGGCAGGAAAAATGTGAGAGATTAATCAAGAAGAATTTAAATCTAAACTTCTCAAATAATGATAATTTTCCATCATCTAAAGAAATGGGTAATTTATCTTATGAAAAATTTATAAATTCTAATTTTGAAGATTTAGCCTATTTTGAGCCAGCTTATCTTAAAAACTTTACTCTCAATAAATAACATCAACCATTAATAGCGTTAACACTAGAAATCATATCAGGAAGCATTTCTTTTAACATATTTTCTATTCCACTTTTAAGAGTTATAGTTGATGACGGGCACCCACTACAAGCTCCTTGAAGTATAACATTAACTTTTTTGCTTTCTTTGTCGTATGATTTAAAGACAATGTTTCCTCCGTCAGAAGCCACAGCAGGCTTAACATGCTCTTCAATTATTTCAATTATTTTTTTAGAAACATCATCTAAATTTTCTATAATTTTTGGATCAGATTTTTTAACAAAATTCTCCTCATAGATAACAACATTATCATCTTGAATAAATGATCGAATAAATTCTCTAACGTCCATTACGTTTTCGTCCCAATTTGAATTAGCCCTCTGTATTATTGAAATAAAATTAAAATCAAAAAAGATTTCTTTAATAAAAGGAAAGGTAAATAATGATTTAGCTAAAGGCGCATCTTTCGTCTCTTCAACTTTTTTAAATTCATAGACATCATTAAACAGCTTTTTGTTTACCACAAACTTCATGGCATTAGGATTTGGAGTGCTTTCTGCATAAACAGTAACAGGGGAGGTTTTTGTTAGCTCAATTTGGCTAACTAGCCCGCCATCATTTAAAAAATCTTCTAACTGTTTAGATAATTCGTCTTGAACATCTTTCCATTGTAAGATATTTAATTTTTCTACATAAACAGAATGCTTATTAAGCACTACTTTTTTTACAAACGGTAAGTAAAAAAATTGTTGAATTAAAGGATAATTTTTTGCTTCTTCAACTTTTTCAAATTCAATTCTCTTTTCAGATAAAAAAATATTTGAGTAGAATTCTAATTCATCCTCTCTGCTTGTTTCTTTAAATTTAATAATATGTTTTTCCATTATATCTTATTGATTTCAAATTTATGATTTAAAACTTTATTTAACGACGCTGAATCTCCATTATAATAAAAAGAATACTCGCCTTGATTTGATTTGTTTTCAATTTTATGATTTATTAATAAAGCCTTTGTTTGTTTAGCGACAGCCTCTGCACTGTCAATTATTTTAACAGATTTAGGTAAAATTTTTAAAAGGACTTTATTTATTAAGGGATAGTGAGTACATCCTAATACCAAGTAATCTATTTTTTTAGTAATCATAAAATCGAGATGTTTATGAAGTATATTTTCAATTTCAACCCCTTCAAAAATCCCGGCTTCAATTAACTCAACTAACCCATCTCCGTTTTCTTCTATTATTTCAATATTTGAAGCATGGTAAGTTGAAGTAGAGTTAAATAAATTACTAGAGAGAGTTCCTTTTGTAGCTAAAACCCCAACCTTCCCCGTTACAGTTTTCATCGCAGCAGATTTGATGGCAGGCTCAATGCCTACAAATGGTAAATTAAAATTACTTCTAAGTTCGAAAACACTATTTGTAGTTGCAGTATTACAAGCTACTACAATTAGTTTACACCCTTTTTCTATCAGCCATTCAGTATTTTTTTGACTCAGTTTTTTTATAGTTTCTATCGATTTATTTCCATAGGGAGAGTGTAAATTGTCAGATAAATAAATAATATTTTCTTTAGGCAATAGTTTTTTTATGGAATTAAAGATAGTAACTCCACCTATTCCAGAATCAAAAATGCCTATTGGTGATTTATTCATAAAATAAAAATAAAAAAAAACTACCTAAAGAGATTTAGGTAGTTTTTATCTTTTATTAAATTAAAAAAAGATTTAGAATCCTAACTCTTTTTTAACTTCTTCCATTAAATCTTTTCCATTTGCTAGTATTAAACTACCACCTTCTGTAGCGTCAATAACATAGTCAAATCCTTGTTCTTTAGCAATTTTTTGAATAGCTGCTCTTGCTTTATCAATTAAAGGCTTAAGTAAGGCGGCTTGTTTTTTTTGAATATCTTGTTGAGCAGTCTGCTGATATTGTTGAATATTTTGCTCCATTCCAGCTAATTCTTTTTGACGAGCTTGATTAGTAACTTCTGTTTGATTTTGAGCGTCAGCTGAATATGTTTGAAGTTTAGTTTGATATTCTTTCATTGAAGCATCAATCTCAGTTGCATAAGTTTTCTGTAGTTTTTCAAGTTGAGCTTGAGCTTCCTTAACTTCCGGCATTTCACTGATTAATCCTTGTGAATTTATATGAGCGACGTTACTTTGGGCTGTCATAGTCATCACTGCAAATAAAAATAAAATAGTAGTACTTAATGTTTTAAAAGCTTTCATTTTTTAACTTTTTTTAGGGTTATTTTTTGTTTTCTTAATTTTAAAAGGCTATCTCTTTTTCGTTGATACTTTTCTTTTTTCTCTTCTCTTAATTTTAAAAGCAAATCTTTTTTTGATTTTGCTTCTTCAGCTTTTTTTAATTTATTTTCTTCAATTAATTTTTTTCTCGCTTCATATTCTGGATCAAAACTTTCATCATCAAATTCAATATTAAGCTCTTCTAATTTTTCAGATCTTAAAATGTTTTTTAAAACCAGGTCGCTAATATCGTATTTTTTTTCGGAATAAAGCATAATTGCATCGGCAGATTGATCAAAAATTTTATCAAACTTTTTTTGCTTAGCTATAGTTTGAACAACATTCATAACTTGATCTTGAATTGGTCTTATTAACATAAGTTCTTGAGCTACCCAATCTCCATTTACTCCAAATCTTTTTATTTGATAATCGTTTAGCTGTTTTTCTTCAAATTCTATTTCTGATTCTCTATCTTGGATTATATCAAATGTTAAAAGTGGTTTCTCTATCATTAAACTATCTTTCAAATTTTTAATTCCCCCTTTTTTTAACTCTATTTCCTGTTTCCATTTACCAATTTTTTCTTCTAGTTGTTGATTGGCAAGTTTATAATCTTCCATTTGAGAAAGAATGTATTCCATATTTACATATCCAATTCTTTCAGCTTTTTGAGAAAAGCAGATTTGTGTACTTATTAAAGTAATGAATGTTAAATATGTGATACTTTTTTTTATCACTTAGGAGTTTTTATTCTATTAAAGATAATAATTCTAGAATTGTTGACCAATAACAAAATGAGTTTCCCAACCATGAGGTTCTAGATCACCTGTTACATCACTATCTAACCCGTATCCAAAATCAATACCTAAAAGTCCAAAAGCAGGCATAAATATTCTAAGTCCAAGACCAGCAGACCTTTTAGAATTGAAAGGGTTAAAATCTCTAAAATTGTCATATCCATTTCCAGACTCTAAAAATGTTAATGCAAATATAGAGGCGGATGGTTTAAGAGTGATAGGATACCTTATTTCCAAAGAGAATTTATTATATATGGTTGATCCCTCTTGACTTGAAAGTGATTGATTAGTATAACCCCTTAAGGCTATAGTTTCTCTACCATCCATTGCATATTGAGACATTCCGTCTCCTCCTAGGTAAAATCTATCAAAAGGAATTACTCCCCTATCATTGTTATATGCACCTAAGAAACCAAATTCAGCATGGGTTCTTAATACAAACTTATCTACTAATCTAGTATACCAAGTTCCATTAAATTTTACTTTATAAAACTCTAACCATTTAAACCTTTCCTGGTCAATCTTAGCTTGATCTGCATTCCCATCATCATCTTGATACTCTGTTTGATTCCCTAAATCAGCATAGTCAATATCATTGAATAAGGAATAGGGTAAAGAAAACTTTCCACTTAATGTAAATTGAGATCCTCCTGTTGGAAATATAGGGTTTGTGTATGTGTTATCTCTAGATAGTGCAATTGTGTAGGACACATTATTAGACTTACCATCTCCAAATGTAAACAGACCAGTATAATAGTTATTTAAATTATAATATTGATATCCTATAGATTGTTGTAATGTGAAAAAATCATCTGGAACTCTTAGTCTTTTTGCTAATCCAATTGTAGCACCTGATATTTCAAAAAATTGATTTTTGTTAGCTAATCCAGTCCTGTAATCATATCTGAATTGTTTTGTTCTAGATATAGATGCAGAAAATGAAACTGGCTGTCTTCCTCCAAGCCAAGGTTCAGAAAAAGAAAAGCTAGATGTATTATAAAATCTATTTGCTTGAAATCGTAATGATAAACTTTGACCATCACCCATTGGAACAGGTTTGTAAGCTGCTTTATTACGTAAATTTCTAGCAGAAAAGTTATTAAAAGAAAGTCCTAGAGTTCCAATAAAACCACCACCACCATAACCACCTTGAAGCTCAACTTGACTGGCACCTTTTTCAACAAGACCATATTCTATATCAACAGTTCCAGCATTAGGGTCAACGTTTTTAAAATCTGGACTAATCTGTTCAGCATCAAAAAAGCCCATTTGCCCAAGTTCTCTCACAGTTCTAACGACTTTATCTTTACTATATAATTCTCCTGGCTTAGTTCTTAACTCTCTGTATATAACGTGATCATTAGTTCTTGTATTTCCAACTACACTAATTTTACTAAAGTAGGCTGGTTTACCTTCATTGATTCTTATTTCAAAATTAATAGTGTCATTTTCGACTGCAACTTCAACAGGATTAATACTTGAGAATAAATATCCATTATTTTGATATAGGTTAGTCAAATCTTGGCCATCAGGCTTGGTGTTGTCAGCAATTCTTTTTTTTAACAGAATTCCATTATAAGTATCTCCCTTAAAAAGACCTAGAGCTCTTAATAATTCGTTGTCAGAGTAAACTGAATTACCAAGAAATGATATATTTCCAAAATAATATTTATTACCCTCTTCAATATTAATATCTAACGTTATATTGTTATTGTTAGTTATAACGGAGTCCATTTTTATTCTAGCATCACGATATCCTTTTTCTTTGTAAAAATCAATTATTGATGTTAAATCTTCTTTATAATCTTTTTCAATGTATTTTGATTTTTTCCAAAATCTGCCCAAGAGTTTAGTCTTGGTATTTTTCATTTTCTTTTTTAATTTTTTTGCCTTAACAATTTCATTACCAATAAAATTAATTTTATTCACTTTAACCCTGTCTCCAAGATCAACATGAATTAACATTTTGCTGAAATTAACTTCAGAGCTATCGGGTTTTATATCAATGGAAACCTTTGTATTCAAAAACCCAACTTTCTTATATTTATTTATAATATAATTTTTAGTGGTTTTTATAAAATTTTCAGTTATTTTTTTTCCTTTTTTTAATTCAGTATCAGAAACTATTGTTTCTATTTTGGATTTCTTTAATCCAGTAATTTTGAATTCAGATAAGGTAGGGAGCTCTTCAATTTGAATTTCAATACTTGCTTTATTGCCTTCAAGCTTTATCAAATAGAAGTTTATGTCACTAAACAGATCTAGTTTCCATAGCTTACTGATAATTGCACTTATTTCTTCTCCAGGAATCCTTACTTTTTGTCCAGGTCTTAAGCCGGTATAAGTAATAACAGTTTGTTCATTGAAATTTGTCAATCCAGTCACTGAAATTTCTTCAATAACATATTCACTTCCTTTATTGAATTTAATATCTTGAGCTTTCGAAAAAAAACTCATAATTAAAAATACTATTAGGGTGTAATTTTTTAAAAAATTACTTAATTTATTTTTGTTTGCTAATTTTTCCAAATCTTCTTTCTCTATTTTGATAATCCAATACAGCGTTATAAAAATCTTCTTTTTTGAAATCAGGCCAAAGAATTTCAGTAAAATATAATTCAGCATACGCAATTTGCCAAAGTAAAAAATTACTTACCCTGCTTTCACCCCCAGTTCTAATTAAAAGGTCTACACTTGGTAAATTTCGGGTGTAAAGATGCTCTTTTATTATGTTTTCATCAATCTTTTCGTCAGAAATTATGTTATTTTTAACTTTATTCGATATAATTTTTATAGCATTCACCAATTCTTGCCTAGAGCCGTAGCTAATTGCCAGATTAAGATTGAGTTTTTTGTTTTCCGAAGTTTTATTAATAACCTCGTTTAATTTTTCTCTTGTTCTGTTAGTTAATGAATCCAAATCACCAATTGCTGTTAACTTAATATCATTTTTAATCAACGAGTCAGTTTCTTTTTCTAGTGAACTAACTAGTAATCTCATTAAAGTTTTAATTTCTAAAGCTGGTCTATTCCAATTTTCTGTTGAAAAAACATAGAGAGTTAAATTCTGGATTCCAAGTTCTAATGCACCAGAAATACTATTTTTAACAGAACTAACACCATTTTTATGCCCAAAAGTTCTTTTTCTATCTATTTTTTGAGCCCACCTTCCATTGCCATCCATGATAATAGCAATATGATTGGGTAGTATAGATTTTAATAGTTCGTTCTTCATTTATAATTAATTAGGACAGTAACAGGGTTCATTTCCGAAAATATATGTGAACGTAATTCCTGTGAAAATATACCAGTCTTGACTAAGGTCAGACCCAAAAGAATCTTGAAAATTAGGATCTGCAATTTCAAAAACCGGGGAACTTCCATCAAGATTATCAGTAAAAGTATGGTTTGCTGTAACTTCAAGCCCTATAATCATACTGCCGAAGGGTTTTATTTTATATCCAACAGTTATTGGAACAGAAAACGAGCTATTTTTAGTGTATTGAACGGCTTTTTTCAATCCTGTTGGATAATTTAGAGATGAATATCTAAAAAAATTAATCCCAGAGTGAATGTAGGGTGTCATTTGAAAATAATCTTCAGAAAGATCAAAATTAAAAAAATTAAAATCTACTCCTAAACCAATTTCTGAAATCGTGTTTTTAAAGTATTTACCTCTCTGTTTTCTGTAATCAACACTTGATTTCCAGTTATCTGAACTTCCAATGTCTGATTGTCTGAAAGATATTCTTCCAGCAAGCCTGTTATTAAAATTTTTTCTATACATAATTCCAAAAACATAATTCGGATTTTGAAATGGATTTACATAGGTTGTTGGTCCCACATCGCCTATGTAATTAGAATTTCCAAAAAAAACTCCTAATTCATTTTTTTGAGAATAAGAATTCATTATAAAAAATAAACTCAAAATAAATACAAATTTTCTAAACATAGTAAAGGTGGCAAATATAAAAAATTCAGAGCCCAAAGAGAATGAAAAAGAAAATAATCACAAATTCCTTCTGTCTTCTCCCCAAAGTAATTTATTTCTTAAAGTACTATAAAAGCTATTTTCTTCAAAATAAGCAAGATTAATTTTAAACTTAGCTTTTGTAATGGTAATTAAACTTTCATTTTCTACAGAAATTATTCTAGAATCAAGTGAAACTAAATGAGATTTCTCTCTCCCTGAAACATATAGTTCAATTTTAGTTTTATCTGATATAATTAAAGGCCTAGCATTTAAGTTATGAGGAGCTATAGGCGTTAGGGATAATGTTTGGCTTAATGGACTCATTATAGGACCTCCGCAACTTAATGAATAGCCAGTAGATCCAGTTGGTGTTGAAGTTATTAAACCGTCAGCCCAATAAGAATTTAGATATTCTCCATCTAAAAAAGTTTTAATTTTAATCATAGAAGTAGTGTTTTTCCTTCCAACAGTTACTTCGTTGAGAGCAATCCCAAATTCATTAATTATTTTACTTCCTTTAATTTTAACTTCTAATAAAGTTCTTTTTTCAATTTTATAGTTTCCTAATAAAATTTTACTCATTTCAGAAGTTAATAAATCTTGATTTATCGTTGCAAGAAATCCAAGTCTTCCTGTGTTTATTCCAATAATAGGGATGTCTAAATCTCTTACAAATGAAACTGATCTTAATAATGTGCCATCTCCTCCGATAGTAATCATTAAATCAAACGAATTATTTAAATCATTGTATGATGAAAATATATTTTTATCAATAAGGTTGCTAGAGTTGATTTTCAATAAACTATAAAAATCTTTTTCAATATAAAACTCAACATCATATTGTTTGCCTAAATCTAAAAGACCATGCATTACTTTTTTAGTGGACTTGTCATAGTTTTGACTATAGACAGCAATTTTCATATAAATAAGTTAAATTCTACTGCAAATTAATTAAAAAACGATAGATATAATTAGACTAAAGCTCTATTTTTGAAAAAAGTATTTTATGGTCAAATTAAGTGTTAATATTAATAAAATTGCTACAATAAGAAATGCAAGAGGAAGTAATAATCCTAACCTAATTTCAATGGCCAAAGATATTCAGTCTTTTGGAGCTGATGGAATAACGATTCATCCAAGACCGGATCAAAGGCATATAACTTATCATGATGCTATTATCCTACCAGCTGTAGTAAAAAAAGAATTTAATATTGAAGGTAACCCAATTGATAAATTTGTGAATTTAGTTAATGAAATTAAGCCAGATCAAGTAACTCTTGTTCCCGATGCAATTAACGCCATTACATCTAATTCTGGATGGGATACTATTAAAAATAAAGATTTTTTAAAAGAAGTTATTTCAGAATTTAAAGGTAATGGAATTAGGACATCAATTTTTGTAGATCCTGAGCTTAAATTTATTGAAGGAGCTAAAGAAACTGGAGCTGATAGAATTGAACTATATACCGAGTCTTATGCAATTAATTTTGAAAAAGGTAATTTAAATGAAATTAATAAATATATTGAAGCCTCTCTTTTAGCTAATAAATTAAATATGGGAGTAAATGCCGGACATGATTTGAATCTTCAAAATATCAGTCATTTTGTTTCCAAAATTCCATATTTGAATGAGGTTTCTATCGGACATGCTATTATTTGCGAATCATTGTATCTAGGTATTGAAAATGTTATTAATTTATATTTGCAAAAAATAAATAATGCTATTAAATAGTAAGATTTACGGTCAGGGAAATTATAATTTGATTGTTCTTCATGGCTTTTTGGGGATGTCTGACAACTGGAAATCATATGCTAGAAAAATGAGTGAAAACGATTTCAAAGTTCATTTAATAGATCAAAGAAATCACGGAGATAGTTTTCACAACAATGAATTCAACTATGAAATTATAGCAAACGACTTAAAATATTATGTAAATCACCATGATCTTACGAAATTTTCTTTAATTGGACATTCGATGGGAGGGAAAGCAGCAATGACATTTGGTTTTTTATTTCCAAGTTATATAGATAAATTAATTATTGTAGATATTTTACCTTTTTACAAAAAAAATGATTTTAAAAGCATTTTAGAGTCATTAATAAAACTAGATTTTAAAACAATTAAATCGAGAAAACAAGCCGATTCTGAGCTTGAAATTAGTATTCCTAATAAATCTCTTAGAGGTTTTTTGCTTAAAAATTTACATTGGAAAAATAAAATGGAGTTACAGTTCAAGTTTAATCTTAAGGTATTATATAAAAATCTAAATGAAATTGAAAAGGCTTTGCCAGAAAACTTAATTTATAAACAAAAAACATTATTCGTTAGAGGAGAGAAATCGGATTATATAATGGATAGCGAAGTTCAGAATTTAGACAAACACTTCACGGATTTTCAGTTAATGAGCATTCCTAATGCTGGTCATTGGGTTCAAGCAGAAAACCCAGTAGAATTTCAAGAAAAGACTTTATTTTTTTTAAAATCTTAAAAGTTGTCCACCTTTGTAAAAAGACCTATTTTTACGCCCTAATTTTTAGATTAAATAAATGAAAGTTTCAAGAAAAGATAAAGACAAGCTTAATTCAATTTTATCAGTTTCTATTGATAAATTAGATTATCATTCAAATGTAGAAAAAGTTTTAACTGACTACAGAAAAAAAGCTAACATTCCTGGGTTTAGAAAAGGGCATACTCCTATAGGTTTAATTAAAAAACAATATGGACTTTCTGTTAAAGTTGATGAAATCAATAAAGTTATGCAGAAAGCTTTAAATGGTTTTTTAACTGATGAAAAATTAGCGATTTTAGGAAACCCAATGCCAATTGAACAAGCCGATTTGGATTGGAATTCTGAAAATTTGACATTCGATTTTGAAATTGGTCTTTCTCCTGTATTTGAAGTTTCTTTAAAAAACAAAAAAGCTATTAATTCTTTTGAAGTTGATGTTGATTCAAAAATGATTGATGATCAAATCAAGAATATGCAAAATCAATACGGTAAGTTAATTTCTAAAAAAACTGTGGAAGAAGGACTTGAAATCAATGGAATTTTTACTAATGAAGAATTTGGAGTAAATAACCCTTCTACTTTTCAATTAAAAAACTTAAAAGGAAAATCAAACATAGAGGCATTTAAAAATCTAAAAACTGGAGAAAGTTTAGATTTAAAAACTAAGAAACTTTTTAATGAGGACTCTGATCTGTCGTTTCATTTAAAATTAAATGACCAAAATAAAGACCAAGTTAACCAGGTTAAATTTTTATTGAATGAAATTAATGAAAGACAACCTGCTGACTTAGATCAGAATTTATTTGATAAACTGTTTGGAAAAGATGCAATTAAATCTGTCACTGAATTTAAAGATAAATTAAAGTCAGATGCTGAAGCTAATTTTGTTAATCAAACAGATCAAAAATTATTAAACGATATTAACGATTATCTAATAGAGAATACAAAATTTGATTTGCCGGATATTTTTCTTAAAAAATGGATGATGACTGCTGGAGAAAATAAATTGTCTGAAGAAGAAGCTGAAGAAGAATACATTAAATCTGAAAAAGGTCTAAGATATCAATTAATTGAAGCGAAAATTATAGATGAAAATGAAATTAAAATTGATTTTGAACAAATTAAAAACTTTTCGAAGGATTTAATAAAAATTCAAATGAAACAGTATGGTCAAAACAATCCAGATGATAAAGAGTTGGATTCTATTTCAGAAAGAGTTCTATCAAACAAAGATGAGGTTAAGAGAATTTCAGACCAATTGTTAAGTCAAAAATTAATTAAACTATTTAAGTCGAACCTTAAATTAAAAAATAATAAAGTTTCATATGAGAAATTCATTGAAATGGCTTATGCTAAAAATTAATTAACTTTATTTTAATAAGACAATAATTACAACTATGGATTACTCAAAAGAATTTAAGGAATATTCTATTAAACATCATGGAATTAACTCTCTCTACTACGACAAACTAGTTAGCAGCATGACTCCTTATATTATTGAAGAAAGACAGCTTAATGTAGCTCAAATGGATGTCTTTTCAAGACTAATGATGGATAGAATAATATTTTTAGGAACAGGAATTAATGATTCTATAGCTAATATCATTCAAGCACAATTACTTTTTTTAGAAAGCACCGATAAAGATAAAGACATACAGATATATATTAATTCGCCTGGCGGCTCTGTTTACGCTGGTTTAGGAATTTATGATACGATGCAATTTATTAACCCCGAAGTTGCTACAATTTGTACTGGAATTGCAGCTTCAATGGCAGCTGTTTTGTTGTGTGCTGGCCAAAAAGGAAAAAGATCTGGTTTAACTCACTCTAGGGTAATGATTCATCAACCTTTAGGAGGAGCACAAGGACAAGCTTCAGATATTGAAATAACTGCCAGAGAAATAGGTAAGTTAAAAAAAGAATTATATGATATAATTGCTAATCATTCTGGCCAAAAATATGATAAAGTCCATAGCGATAGTGATAGAGATTATTGGATGAAAGCTCAAGAAGCAAAGAAATACGGGATGATTGACGAGGTTTTAAAAAGAAAATAACATGTCAGATAAAAATTTAATCTGTTCTTTCTGTGGGTTAAGTAAGGCTCAAACCAATTTACTTGTTGCAGGACAAGATGCTCATATTTGCGATAGTTGTATAGAGCAAGCTTATGGTATTATTTTAGAAGAATCTAAAAGAGATGACAGTAAATCAACTAAGGAGGAATTTAAAATTTCTATGCCAAAGGAGATAAAATTTTTTTTAGATGATTATGTTATTGGACAAGACCACACTAAAAAAATATTATCTGTAGCCGTATATAATCATTATAAAAGATTAAATCAAAGAGATTCTAAAAATGATATAGAAATTGACAAAAGCAATATTCTTATTGTTGGTCAAACCGGGACCGGAAAAACTTTAATTGCTAAAACTATTGCGAAAATGCTAGATGTTCCATTGGCAATTGTTGATGCTACAGTTTTAACAGAAGCTGGATATGTTGGAGAAGATGTAGAAACTATTTTAACTAGACTTTTACAGGCTTCTGATTATGATCAAGCTAAAGCTGAAAGAGGGATAGTTTTTATAGATGAAATTGATAAAATAGCTAGAAAAAGCGATAATCCGTCTATTACTCGTGATGTTTCCGGGGAAGGAGTTCAGCAAGCGTTATTGAAGTTGTTGGAGGGGGCAGTGGTAAATGTTCCTCCTAAGGGCGGGAGAAAACACCCAGATCAAAAATTTATAGAGCTAGATACTCAAAATATATTGTTTATAGCTGGAGGAGCTTTCGATGGAATTGAAAGAATTATTTCCAAAAGGTTAAACATGCAAGTAGTTGGATATAAAAACTCTTCTAAAAAAGAAATAAACCTAGAAAGTTTACTAACATATATTTCTCCAAAAGATCTCAAAGATTTTGGTCTTATACCTGAAATATTAGGAAGATTACCGGTGTTGTCTTACATGAATAATTTAGACAAGAAAGCTTTAAGATCAATTTTAACAGATCCAAAAAACGCTATAATTAAACAATACCAAAAGCTTTTTGAAATAGATGGAATTAAACTTTTCATTAATGATGAAGGTCTGAATTATATAGTAGAAAAAGCTTTAGAATATAAATTAGGAGCTAGAGGTTTAAGGTCAATATGTGAGATAATTTTAAATGACGCTATGTTTGAAATGCCTGGAACAAAAAGAAAAAAATTAAATATTGATAAAAATTATATTGTAAATAAATTGTCTAGTTCTAGTTTAAATATTTTAAAGGCAGCTTCTTAATTAATTTCTAACAATTCTTCAATTAAATCTCTATTGTTACAAAGTCTAGGAACTTTATTTTGTCCCCCTAATTTTTTCTTTTTTTTCAACCAATCATAAAACAAGCCCTTTCTTCCTGTTTTAATAATTAGCTGAGACATTGTGATGTTTTTAAATCTTTTTGATTTATAATCTGAATTTATTTTTTGAATATTATTATCTAAATCAATAGTAAATTGTTTTAAATTTTTAGGAAAATTCTTAAATTCAATTAACCATTCGTGATATCCAGAACTTGATTCTCCCATAAAAAATGGCGCAGCAGTATAATCGATTATAGATGAATTGTGATCTTTAAGTGTTTTTTCAAGTGCATTTTCTGCATTTTCAATAATTAGTTCTTCTCCAAAGGCATTAATAAAATTTTTAATTCGCCCAGTAATTCTAATTCTAAAAGGAAAAGTTGAACTAAATCTTATAGTATCTCCAATAACATACCTCCACAAACCAGAATTAGTTGAAATAACCATAACGTAGTTTATGTTTTTTTTAACCTGGGAAAGGTTAATTATTTTTTGATTTAACTTTCCATAATATTTACTTTCAATAAACTCATAATAAATTCCATAATCAAGCATTAATAATAATTCACTTGAATCATTCCTATCTTGTATTGCAAAGAATCCTTCTGAAGCATTATAAGTTTCATAAAATTTCACATCATCAGAAAGTATTTTTTTAAACTCATTGCGATAAGGATTAAAGTTTACGCCTCCATGAAAATATACTTCGAGATTTTCCCAAACTTCATTTATATTTATCTTTTTGCTGTTTTCTAATATGCTATTTAAAAGTGTTAGCATCCATGAAGGGACACCGGCTAAACTAGTAACATTTTCATTTAAAGTGCTTTGCACAATAGCATCAATTTTTTCATCCCACTTTTCCATAAGCGAAATTTCATTATTTGGTGTGCTAATCATTTCAGCCCAGATAGGCAAATTATCTATTAGAATAGCTGATAAATCTCCAAAATAATAGTTATTATTTTCATATAATTTTTTACTTCCACCTAATCTAAGAGATTTGCCAGAAAACAAATTTGAATTGACATTGTTGTTGATGTAAAGACAAAGTACATCTTTGCCTGCTTTAAAATGACAGTCCTCAAGACATTCATTGCTTACTGGAATAAACTTGCTAACGGAATTTGTAGTTCCACTTGATTGTGCATACCATTTAATTGGATTGTTCCAAAAAACATTTTGTTCTCCCTTTATAGATCTATCGATTAACTTAAAAAACTCTTCATAATTAGTGATTGGCACTTTCCTTGAAAACCCCTCATAATTCTTTATTGATTTAAAATCATGTTTTTTTCCGAACTCAGTATTTACTGCACTTTTTAATAAAGTTGTCAAGACTTCATCCTGAACTTCTAATGGATATTTCATGAACAGTTCAATTTGATGAATTCTTTTTTTTAGAACCCAAGTCATTACTGTATTAAGAAAAGAGAAAGACATTTTTGTGTTACCTTTATTTATGTAAATTTAATTTATTTTTTTTGATATGTTCCAAGGTGTTTTAACAAAAATGATGGTAGAGAACAATTACCAAGTGGATTATTTTCTCAATTTTAAAAATGATTTCATCCATATGAATCAATTAATTGAAAAAAAAATAAAAATAAAACTTAAAGGTTATGAATGTTTAAGTTGTCAATCTAACTTAGAAATTTATAGGCAGGGTTATTGTAAAAAATGTTTTTTTGATCTTCCTAGTACCGCACAATGGATTATGAAGCCTGAGTTAAGTAAAGCTCATTTAAATATAGAAGAAAGAAATTTAGAATATGAAAGGTCAATACAATTAAAACCACATATTGTTTATTTAGCTTTTTCTAGTGAAATTAAAGTTGGAGTAACAAGAAAAACCCAAGTTCCCTTTAGATGGATTGATCAAGGAGCTATTAAGGCAGTACAAATTGCAGAATTACCAAACCGTTATTTAGCAGGTATTACTGAAGTTGAACTTAAAAAACACTATTCAGATAAAACCAATTGGAGAGAAATGCTTAAAACGGACAGCACTAAAATTGATCTTGAAACGGAAAGAATAAATTCATTAAAATTATTGCCAGAAGAGACTTTAAACTTATGTAAAGAACAATCATATAAAGAGTTTAACATAAATTATCCAGTCAAAAGACATCCTATAAAACCCAAAAGTTTAAATATTATTAAACAAAATAGCTTTTCTGGAGAATTAGTTGGAATTAAAGGGCAGTACTTGATTTTTGACGACGATACAGTTTTTAATATAAGGTCTAACGAAGGAGTGGTTGTAAGTATTGAGATTAACTAAAATTTAATTTCTTCACCAATTTTTAAATCAAATTTTTTCCTAAATAAATAAACAAAAAGATATAGTAGCGGGGTATCTAAAAAAGCAATAACTATTTTAAAAACTATCCCAGAGATGACTAACCCCCAAAAACTATCCCAGTTCAATACTTGAAATAAACACAGTAAAGATATTACGGTTAGTGTGTCAATTATTTGTGAGCTAAAAGTTGAAAAATTGTTTCTAAGCCATAACATTTTCCCTTTTGTTAAACTCTTCCAAAAATGATAAATTTTAATGTCTATAAATTGAGCAAACAAATAAGCTAACATTGAAGCTAGCACGGCCAACCCAGATAAAGAAAATACCTTAGAAAAAGTTTTATTATCTAGCGGGGATGAAGATAATGCAGGTACACTGTCAGAAATCAAAATTATGAGTAATGAAAAAAATGAAGCAAAAATACCAGCTATAACAACGTGAGTAGCTCTCTTTTTGCCATATATTTCAGAAATTAAATCTGTTACTAAGAAAGTTATAGGATAGGGTAAAATTCCTACAGAAAGCTCAAACAATCGGACACCCCCGATAGAAATATCAAACGGGTACCAATAAAAAAATTTTTGAAAAATTAAATTTGAAACAACTAGTGATGTGATAAATAAAGCAGCAAGATACAAGTATATTTTGTGAGCTAAATTTGTTTTTGATTCGGACATTTTTAATTCTAAAAATTGAATAATACTACTCAGACAAAGATAAGATATTATAAATTCTTTTCTTTATTTTGGCTATATGAACAAGAATAAAGTTTTGTTGTCTTTGGGAAGTAATTTAGGGAACAAAAAAATAAACTTACAATCAGCTCTTAGCTTAATTGACAAGAAAATAGGAGACGTTGTTTCAATTTCAAAAATTTATCAAACACCTGCTTTAGGTTTTGTGGGTGAAGAGTTTTATAACTGTTGTATAGCGGTTAAAACAGACTTACTTCCCTTAGACTTGTTAAAAAAAATAATTGAAATTGAAAAAGCTGGAGGAAGATTAAAAACTAAGTACAAAACCTATGAATCAAGAACAATTGATATTGATATTTTATTTTATGAAAACCAAGTAATTAAATTACCAGAACTTCAAATACCTCATCCTCGTCTTCACCAAAGAGCTTTTGTTATTATTCCTTTATTAGATATTGCAAAAAGTAAAGTTCATCCAATATTAAAAACCACAATATTAGACTTTAAAAATAATTTGACAGAATTGGATTCAATACAAGAATTAGAATTAGAATTAAAAATACCAATAATGGATCTTATGAACTCATTTGATAATATAGTTATTGAAGGGAACATAGGAGTTGGGAAAACTACTTTGTCAAAAAAACTTTCAGTTGATTTAAATAAAAATTTAATATTAGAAGAATTCAAAGAAAATCCTTTTTTAGAAAAATTCTACAAAGATTCGCGGAGATATGCTTTAAATCTAGAGCTTACTTTTCTTATTGATAGATGCCGACAGTTAAATGATTTTAAAAATCAAATGGACTTATTTAAGCCGGGGGTTGTTTTTGATTATGATATATTTAAATCATTGATTTTTGCTGGGGTTACTTTATCTGAAATCGATTTTAAATTGTTTAGAGATATTTATTATTTCATGACTAAAGATTTATATAAGTCAAATCTTGTTGTTTATCTTTTGCAAAAAACCGAAAAGCTACTATCAAACATAAATAATAGAGGAAGAGAATACGAGAAAGATATAAGTAAAGATTATTTAGACAAAATAAATAATGCTTATATAAATTATTTAAAAAACAGGCAAGATTTAAATATAGTATTTATAGACATATCAGATTTAGATTTTGTAGAAAATCATATAGATTATTTAGAACTTCTAAATAGAATAAAAAGAAAATTAAGATAAAGCCCTAAAGAATTCCCAAATTAGAATGCCAGAGCAGATAGATACATTTAAAGAATGTTTGGTTCCAAATTGAGGAATTTCTATGACGTCATTTGATAAATTAACTACATTTTGAGAAACTCCTTTCACTTCATTTCCAAAAATTAAAGCATGTTTAATTTTTTTAGAAATAGATAAATTACCTAATTTCTTAGAATCACCAGCCTGTTCAATACTCCATATGAATATTTTTTCTTTTTGAAGTTTTTTAACAAGATCTTCAATATTTTTTGAATATTCCCAATCTACACTTTCTGTAGACCCTAAAGCTGTTTTATGAATATCTTTGTGGGGAGGGCAGGCTGTAATTCCACACAAATAAATTTTTTCTATTAAAAAAGCATCTGAAGTCCTAAATATTGAACCAACATTATTTAAGCTTCTAATGTCATCTAAAATTATAATTAATGGAGTCTTTGAAGTTTTTTTAAATTCATCAATTTCAATTCTACCAAGCTCACTATTTTTTAATTTTCTCATTAAGATTACTATACGTTTTATTAAGATTTAACAAAGTAATAGATTAAATTTCTAAATAATAGTAAATTAGCTTTTAATCATATATAAATTGACAAAAGAAATAAAAAAAGTCACTCCCTTGATGCGACAGTATAATCAAATCAAGAATAAATACCCTGATGCATTATTGTTGTTTAGAGTAGGTGATTTTTATGAAACTTTTCATGAAGATGCTGTTAAAACCTCTAAAATTTTAGGTATTGTTTTAACCAAAAGAGGAGCTGGAAGTAACAGTGAAACTAAGCTTGCTGGATTTCCTCATCACTCCTTAAACACTTACCTACATAAACTAGTGAAAGCTGGAGAAAGAGTCGCAATTTGTGATCAATTAGAAGACCCTAAAACAACTAAATCTATTGTTAAAAGAGGAGTCACTGAACTTGTTACACCTGGAGTCGCTTTAAATGATGGCGTTTTAGAAAAAAAATCAAATAATTTTCTTGCTTCAATATTCAATATTAAAGATAAGTATGGTATTTCCTTTTTAGATATTTCAACTGGAGAGTTGTTGATTTCTCAAGGAGAACTAGACTATGTTAAAAATTTACTTCAAAGTTTCGATCCTAAAGAAATATTAATTTCAAAAAAAATAAAAAAAGAATTTAATTTAATTTTTGGAAATTATAATTCAGTTTTTTATTTAGATGATTGGGTGTACAATAAGGACTATGCATTAGAAAAAATAAAAAATAAATTAAAAGTATCAAGCCTAAAGGGGTTTGGAATTAAAAAAGACAACTTAGGTATATTATCTTGTGGCTCAATTCTTCATTACCTAGAAGAGACTCAGCATTCAAAACTTTCACATATTACTAATATTCATTTAATAGTCGATGAAAATCATGTTTGGATGGATCGCTTCACAATGTCTAATTTGGAACTTTTAAATAGTAATTCTAGAGATGGAGTTTGTCTATTAGATGTAATTGACTACACTTCAACTCCTATGGGTGGTAGAATGCTTAAAAGATGGATTATTCATCCGATTTTAAATATTAAAGAATTAGAATTTAGACATGGAACTGTTGACTTTTTTGTAAAAACTAATAATTGCTTAAGTGAAGTAGTTATTAAACTAAAATCCTTTAGTGATTTAGAAAGAATAATGGCAAAGGTAGCAACTTCAAAAATTTCTCCAAGAGAATTAGTCCAATTAAAGTATACATTAAACAACATTAAGCCAATAAAGGAGCTGCTCAAATTATACCCAAATCAGTTTATTAAAAAAATTGAAAACTCATTAGATAATTGTGATTCTTTAATAAGTTTAATTGATTCCATGTTAGATGATGAAGCCCCTGTGATTATTTCTAAAGGAAATGTTATAAAAAATGGGTTTAATAGTGATCTTGACAAATTGAGGACTCTCTCTAAATCTGGAAAAGACTATTTAGATGAAATATTAGAAAAAGAAAAAGACAACACAGGAATATCATCTTTAAAAATTAATTTTAATAATGTATTTGGATATTATCTTGAAGTAAGAAATATTCATAAAGACAAAGTCCCTGATGAATGGGTTAGAAAGCAAACTTTAGTAAATGCTGAGAGATATATTACAGATGAACTAAAGGAATATGAATCAAAAATTTTAAATGCAGAAGAAAATATCCTAAAGCTTGAAAATGAAATATTTGAGGAATTAATTCAAAAAATACTTCCTTTCATTCATTTGATTAAAGAGAATTCAAATTGGATAGCAGTATTAGATTGCTTGTGTAGTTTTTCTGAAAAAGCATTAAAAAACAACTATTCAAAGCCGTTAATTAACAACTCAGATGAGTTAAAAATTATAGAAGGGAGGCATCCTGTTATTGAATCTCAATTAACCTTTGAAAACCCTTATATTCCAAATGACATTTTGTTAAATAATGAAAAGAATCAAATTTTAATGATAACTGGTCCAAATATGTCAGGGAAATCTGCTATTCTTAGACAAACTGCACTTATTGTTTTGTTAGCTCAAATAGGAAGTTTTGTTCCAGCAAAACATGTTGAAATGGGGGTCGTAGACAAGATTTTTACCAGAGTGGGTGCCAGTGACAATATTTCAATTGGGGAATCAACTTTTATGGTTGAAATGAACGAAGCAGCAGCTATTATTAATAATATTTCAAGTAGAAGTTTGATTTTGTTAGATGAAATTGGAAGGGGAACCAGCACTTACGATGGAATCTCTATAGCTTGGGCTATTACAGAATTTTTACATGATCATCCTTATAAACCTAAAACTTTATTCGCAACACACTATCATGAGCTAAATATGATGACAGACTCATTTGAAAGGATTAGTAATGCAAACGTATCGGTTAAAGAATCATCAGATAATGTAATTTTTTTAAGAAAACTTGTTGCCGGTGGAAGTGCTCATAGTTTTGGCATTCATGTTGCTAGAATGGCAGGAATGCCTAAGCAACTTATTTCGTCAGCAAAAAAAATATTAAATAAATTAGAAAAGTCTCATAAGTTTAATAAAAACAGTAAAAAAATAGAAGACTCAGATCTTCAATTAAGTTTTTTTAGTCTTGATAACCCTAAATTGGAAGAGTTAAAAGAAGATATATTATCTTTAAACATAGATGAATTAACACCTGTTGAGGCACTTATTAAACTAAATGAAATTAAAAGAATTTTAAACTCTTAAGTATCGACTTTTATTTAGGAGATTTTAATTTATTTTTTTTGATTTTTTGTTTTACATTTGCAAACCAATTTGCGAAAGTAGCTCAGGGGTAGAGCATCACCTTGCCAAGGTGGAGGTCGCGGGTTCAAATCCCGTCTTTCGCTCTGAACCATATTAAGCTCGAGTGGTGGAATTGGTAGACACGTTGGACTTAAAATCCAATGATCAGTAATGGTCGTATGGGTTCAAGTCCCATCTCGAGTACGAGAACCCTTGTTAATCATCTGATTTTCAAGGGTTTTTTGATTTTAAAAACCAGATTTTGCCAACCATTTGCCAACCGTTTTTTTAAAGTGCTGTTTTTTAATTAGAGAAAAAAGTCGGCCAGCACTACTAAAAACCCAAAAAAGTCTCAATGATAATTTATTTTAGCTCTATCCTTCTCAAATAATATCGGTTTTCTTTTGACGGGAGGTGTTTGTATAAGTATGTGTAATAGTGAGGTTCGGGGTGTCTTTGAAGAAGATATGCCTATGGTTTAGATTAATGTTTTTCAATCAACAGAAACGTCTAAAGACTCACCTTCTTCAAAAACTATATTATTGTTTTTCCAAAATACACAATTGGAATAAACAGTGCGTATCAATTAATTCAGTTTATAATATTTGACATAATCAAAGATTGCGGTGCTTGGTAGTTTAGTATCATCGACTGATTTAGTTCCTCCTAGCCATGAAGCTATACTTGTCATCTTAATATTTACAGGTCCTTTGGAAAAGTTCGATGTATCAAGGTTTTTGACTTCTTTACCATTCATATAATATTTTACGTAATTGGGAGTATATTCACAAGCAAGCACAACGAATTCCTTATTTATATTAGCTGTTTGCACAGTTTGTCCAAACACACTTACATGGCCACCCGGAAATGTATGTAATGCAATCTCATAACTATCAGGATGTTTTGAATCATTCTCAAAAATATCAATTTCAATTTCAGCTGAAGTGGGAATATTTGATTCAATAAAAAGAAAACTTGGGAATGACATTAAAAATAGTAATGGAATTAATGAAGAATATGCCAATAAGGGTTTAATAAGAAGAAAATATTTTAAAAAGAATGGAAAGTTAGATGGTAAATACATTGAATATATTGTGGGCAATGATAATTGGATTAAAGCAGAAATTGATTATGAAAATGGTCTAAAAAATGGTTTATCCAAGTATTATTGGAAAAAATATCTGTCGGCAGAAGGAAATTTTTATAATGACAAAGAAAAGGGTGTTATTAAAAAATATTTTGAGGTAAATAATGAAAGTGACTTAAAAAAACATCCTAGGATTAGTAAATTAGCTGATTTAGATAATGGGGTTTTTGAAGAATATTCTCATGATGGTATATTGTTAGAAAAATCTCAAATTATTACTGCAAAATTTAATAAAGGTTCATCTTCGTCTGAAGATGGTAATCAAGGGGGCATTTATCCAGTAAAGAATGGGTTAAGTGAAGTATGGCACGAAAACGGAAATAAATTTAAAAAAGGAGAATGGATTAATAATATTCCGTCAGGCTTACATGAAGTTTATTATTCTGATGGAAATATCGAATTTGAAATTGAATATCGCAACATAGATCCAAATAGTTTTAATTTTCCTAAACAAGGGATAATTGTTAAAGAAAAATGGTACAACAATGATGGTTCTTTAATGAATCCAAATCAAATTATTGAAAAAGGAGGTATTGATCCTGCTATTAAATACAGTAAGCCTAGTCATTTAAAAATAAGCCTTGCAAATCAAGAAATAATTAATAAAAGAAATGAAGAGAAAAATATAATAATAAATGATTTAAAATTTTTAAGACGTGGGGATGTGTCTTTTCATTTAAACTACTATGATCTTGGACATTCATATAGGTTACACGACCAAGTAAAGAAGATGTAATATGAAAAAACTCCAACCAGGTGGCATTTCGCTGGAATTATAACCTCTCCAACCATCTGTTGTAACTCCATCAAAAATTGAAATCCATTCACTATCACCTCCTGGCTTCGACTCACAAGAATTAATACAAAATATTAGTATCAAAAAATGTATTAAATATTTCATTGATTATATTTTATTTAGCGTTTAAATTTATAATACTATATCTAGTTGGTTTGTTGTTTTCCAATTCCCTCTAGTAAAATCTGGGAATTTTTGTGGCGCACCTTCTTCTGAAATTGATTTTCCACTAAGTGGCGTTACCGCACTCCATAAACATCCTTCATATACATTTTGATCTAATGGCAAACCATTTCTTAAACACTCAATTATCCTGTATCTCATAATTCCATCCATCCCTCCATGTCCACTATTTTTTGTCTCTTGATTTAGCCTTTTATACAATGGATGATCATATTTTTCATATAACATTTCTAATTTATCTCCTTGAATCCATGAGTGATGATCTTTAGAAGCTCCTTCAAAACCACCTTCTATTGCTACTCTAGTTGGGAAGCCAGCTAATGTTCCTTTTGTTCCTTGAATAAGATTATGACGAGTATAGGGTCTTGGACTTGTCTCATCCCATTGAACCATAACTGTCCTGCCCACATTAGTTTTTATTATAGATGTATTTATATCTCCATTTAAATAGTTTAACTTATTCCATTTATGATCCAAAGAATAATTTTTCTTCGCATACAATTCTCTTCCTCTAGCTGGAGAGGAGTAAGAAACAATGCTTTTAAATGAATCGTCCGTCCGTCCTATATTCATATACTGTGCTACAGGACCAAGTCCATGAGTTGGATACAAATTTCCCTTCCCAGTAGCGTAATGGGGAGTTCTCCAGGAGCCGGTTCCTCTTTCTTCTTCTGACATTTGAAATCTTAGTTCATGAATATAGGCTGCTTCAGCATGAAGAAGTTCACCAATAACTCCTTTTCTGCACATATTTAGATACATCAATTCATCACGGCCATAATTAACGTTTTCCATCATCATACAGTGCTTTTGAGTTTTTTCAGAAGTGTCTACAATTTCCCACATTTCTTTCAAACTAACGGCTATAGGAACTTCAACAAAAGCATGGGCACCGCTTTCCATGGATTTAATAGCCATTGGAGCATGATTATTCCAGTTAGTTGATATAAAAACTGCATCCGGCTTTATTTCTTCTAGCATTAATTCCCACTTATTTTCCTCTCCCCAATATTGCGCTATATTATTATGCCTTAAACCTTTTCCTATTTCGCTAGCAATTTTTGAGCTTCTTTTACAAGAATCCTCATATAAGTCACTAATTGCAACGACTTCTACGCCTTCCAAACTAGCTAAAAAACGTAAATGACCACTTCCTCTAGCTCCTACTCCAATGAAAGCTACTCTAACTGTATCTAACTTAGGAGCTGAAAATCCGCCCATGTATTTTCCTTTTGAAATAGGCTCAATATTACTATCCGTACAACTAGCTAAAGTACTAGCTGCCGTTAAAACAGCCGCAGACATTGTTGTTGTTTTTAGGAACTTTCTTCTGTTATAATTATTCATAATGATCTAAGTTTTTTGTTTTTTTTAAAAAAAGTATTTCTGATAAAAATTGCCAATCAAAATTTATAGTTTGATTAGCAGGGTGACTGTGATGATCTTGATCTAAAATATAATCTTCTGGTTTATTCAGAATCCTAGTTTTAGAATATATTTTTTCAAAATTAATTCTTAATGAATCAAATTTATTTTGAAGACTTTTAATTTCTTCCAAAGATTTTTTTTGATCTAAACCCTGAGAAATATCTAACTTTTCTAAAATCAATATAGCTTTTGCTGAAAATTTTACCAACTCATTAACTTGATTATAAATTGCAAGTGTGTATTTATTTTTTGAATTATTATTTAAAAAATTATTAATTGTTTCTTCCACTTCTTTTCTTATTAATTATGATTTTTTAGCGTTTTTTTTTTTTATTTAATATTTTATTTATCAATCTTCT
>Ga0114998_10000502_pt1 | contig 28947 bp, 17 predicted proteins | sample ArcticOcean_MG_C_5_FD_87044 | JGI IMG/M metagenome (GOLD analysis project Ga0114998, IMG submission 87044) | Marine microbial communities from western Arctic Ocean - ArcticOcean_MG_CB4_138 | ecosystem: Environmental > Aquatic > Marine > Oceanic | place: Arctic Ocean: Canada Basin | collected... | reverse complement strand
TTTGACCTTGCCGAGAGGCCCATTTCACTCTCACTCTCACTCTTACTCACTCTTACTCTCTCGAATCTCTCTCTCAGCGATTCCGAGCACTGGTGCAGAGATTCGCTGATATATACTCCTCGCTTTTATTGGCCGCAGAAGTCGTTCGTAATTAATTCTTCTTACTCTCGTCGTCGTCTGCTGCTCTCTGCGTCGTCTGCTGCTCTCGTCGATTAATTAGTTAAACACTGAACTACACTGATTGGAAACGTGTACTACAAACAGGGGAAAAAAGTGCCTAGTGCCATGGGAATTAGGGTTTAGGGTTTAGGGTTTTTATATCGGATTATTCATACGTAAATATTATTTAATTGACATTTTTGCTCGCGAATAGAAGAAAAAGAAGAAGAAGAAGAGATTAAGAGAGCGTAGTCGGCGGGTTCTTTTTTGTGTGCGTGCGTGCGTGTGCGTGTGTGAGAGAGAATATTCCTCAAAGCGTTCTTGTTATTACGTACACACTCTGTTATAACTTTGTTTACTTTTGAATAAAGAAGGAAACGTATCAAAGTAATCAAATCGGCAAAAGCAAGTCGCTTTAAGAGTAAGAGTGATATGGATGAGAGCGAGTAACGTGATCATCGCACGACGAGGAAAAGGAGGCGTTTGTTCAGAGCCGCGTTTGATTGCGAGGAAAAGGAATCGAGTTAAGCTTGATAGTGATCATCATCGCATAAGTAGGAGTAGGGGTAGGGGTAGGGGTGTAGTAGTAGAGGGTGGTAGTGCGATGTTCATGGCGAGCAGGAGATACCTAGGCGTAGGCGTTTGGCAAAGGAGGCAGACGATTGTTCTGGAAAGTTTGATGATCACGAAAGCGTCTTCTTATGATAATAGTAATAATAATAGTAATAACGCGAACGATGTAGAAACGATGTATACGAGTAGTAATAGTAATAATGGTCGAAAGAAGAACGTCGTGATAGTCGAATCGCCGGCAAAGGCGAAGACGATTGAACATTATTTAGGCGAAGACTTCCGCGTATTGGCGACTAGGGGACACGTGAGAGATTTAGTGAACAAAGAAGGGTCGGTAGATTTCGATAACAATTTTGAGATGAAATGGATCGCGAGTGTGCAGAATCAGAAGTATATGAAGGAGATTTATGAGGCGTGCGCGAATGCGGAGAAGGTTGTTTTGGCGACCGATCCCGATCGAGAAGGCGAAGCGATTTCGTGGCACGTTTTGGAAATGTTGAAGAAGAAAAAGTTAGTTCGTAATGATTTCTTAATAGATGATGGTAGTGGAGATAACGTAAGAAGCAAGAGTAATAATAATAATAATTTTGTTAATATTAAAGACGTTTCGAGGGTGACGTTTACGGAAGTGACGAAGAATGCCGTTATTGAAGCGTTTAAAAAACCGAGAGATATTGATTTGAAATTAGTCGACGCGTATTTAGCGAGAAGGGCGTTAGATTACCTATACGGGTTTACTTTGAGCGGTGTGCTTTGGCGAAAGTTGCCGAATGCGACGAGTTTATCTGCTGGGAGAGTGCAATCGGCAGCTTTAAGGTTAGTCGTCGAAAGAGAAACCGACGTCGAAGCGTTTGTACCGAAACCGTATTGGTCAGTAGAAGCGTCTTTGGACGCAAATGGGCAAATATTTGATTCTAAACTACTCACATTCAAAGCGAAAAAGATCTCGAAATTCACAATCGAGAGCGATGCAAACGCTGAGGAAATGGTCAAAGCGATCAAAAACGTTCGTTCGTGGAAAGTGAAAGAGATCTCGGAGAAGGACACAAAAAGATCCGCGGGGCCTCCGTTTACGACGTCGACTATGCAACAGGAAGCGTCGAAGCGCTTAGGCTTTGGCGCCTCGAGATGCATGTCCGCAGCGCAGAAACTATACGAAGGTGGTATTTTTGGTGAAGGATTAATTACTTATCCTAGAACGGATGGCACGCACGCTTCAAAAACAGCCGTAGAGGAAATGCGAAAAGTTATAGAGAAGATATTCTCAAAGAAGCACGTCCCGGACGAGCCGAGGTATTTCAGAAAGAAGCAGAAAAATGCTCAAGAAGCACACGAAGCAATACGGCCAACGTCAGCTGGGCGGCATCCAAGAGATGTCGCAAAGAGGTTAGGCGAATATTCAGACGAAGCTCGTTTATACTCTTTAATTTGGGCGCGCTCGATGGCATCTCAAATGAGTTCGGCAACGGTTGAAAAAATTGTCTGCGACGTGAGTAACAACGAAGAAGATAATAAAAACGAAATCGTTTTACGTGCAAATGGACACAGATTGACATTTGAGGGTTATTTAGCTGCATATAATGTCGTGAGTGGAAAGAGGTCGAAAGAAGATGACCCAGAAGACTCTCGAGTAAATGTAGGTAACGACGACGACGGAGGAGACGGTGAAAATAACAAAGCTGATGACGAAGACGCTTCTTCTGGAAATTCAATCACCACTACCAGTGACACTAGTGACAGTTGGCTTCCGAAACTAAATTCGGGCGACACCATTCACGTTGCCGAATGTTCTCCTTCACGTCACGAAACAGCTCCACCGCCGAGATTTTCTGAAGGAACTCTCGTAAAAGCGCTCGAAGAACGCGGCATTGGTCGACCGTCGACATATGCATCAGTTCTACGAGCATTAGTTACCAGAGGCTATGTTGCCAAGAACGGTGCTCAGCTAGTTCCAGATTCAAGAGGTATTCTCGTTTCTGCATTTTTAGAGTCGTATTTTTCAAAATACGTCGAATACGATTTCACAGCTACGATGGAAGATACCTTAGACGATGTCGCAAACGAGCAGAAAAGATATACAGATTTACTTACAGAATTCTGGCAGCCTTTTAAGAGTGAATGCGAAGGAGTATCCTCGGTCGAAGTCAGAGCAGTCGTGGACGCGTTGGACGAGCGACTCGGTATTTATTTATTCGGTGTAGAAGATGAAACCGCTCTGGGAAAACAAAGAAAATGTCCAAGCTGTGAAAACGGAAGACTCGGTTTGAAACCGTCTAGACAACAAGGTGGATTTATTGGTTGTTCGAACTATCCAACGTGTACGTTTACTGCGCCTTTACGTCCTTTGAAAGGCTTGGCTGATGAAAACTCGGCGAGCGCGCACATGGAAGCGTTTCCGAAAAGTCTTGGTTTTATGCCAGACTCAGATAATAAGAAAGAGGTTGTCATGAAAATGGGTCCGTACGGTCCATATGTCGAGTTAGTCGACCATTCTGTAGTAGTTACAGCGCCGCCGGCGATTGAAGAAGTAAAAGAAGAAGAAGTAGAAGTAGAAGTAGAAGAAGCAATGCCGACAATCGATGGAAAGAAGAAGAAGGAGAAGAAAGCTACAACTTTGACAAAGAAGAAAACAACCATTGCAAAAGCTGAAAAACCGAGACGCGTAGGCGTAGCGAACATTGGTAAAAAACCCGAAGATGTGACGCTCGAAGATGCTTTGTTCTTTTTGGCTTTCCCAATTCATCTCGGTGAGCATGCTACGGAAGTATTCATAGACGAAGAAAAGAATATCAATCGAGAAGCTTATAAAGGCGAAATTACTCTGAGTCTCGGTCAGTTTGGATATTACGTAAAATTTGGCGATACATTGGCTTCTGTTTCCGCAAAATTCATGCGCGAAGAATTGCAAGGCGATCCTAGGAATATGACTTTAATACAGGCGAAAGATTTAATCGAGAAGAAGCGAAGAAAACCGGACAACGCTAGAACGAAAGGTCGATTCGCTTCTAAAGCGGCTAAAGAAAAGATTGCGCAAGAGAAGAAGGCTAAAAAGGCAACAGCTACGAAAGCTACGAAAGCCGCCGCAAAAGCAACGAAAAGTAATACTAAGAGTCTCGATGATGATAAAGATAACAAGGCTACAGAGACGATTACGAAGACAATGACGACAAAAACGAAGAAGCCGCTCACGGCGTATTTTCAATTCGCGCAAGATTCTAGAGAAAACGTTAAAACACAATATCCAGGATTGAGTTTAGGGGAAACGTCCAAAAAAATAGGTGCGCTTTGGAATTCGTTGGATGAAGAAACAAAAACGAAATATCAAACCGATGCGAAAACAAAGTAAGAACGATATAAATTATCAGAACATAATTCTTTAGAAGTGTGAAATAAATATTAGCAGTATCGTTATGAATGACTTCTATACTACTTACATATATGTATAACATTATTTATAATTATAATTAACTATCTACGAAAACTAAAATCGAAACGGAATGAGAAAATTATAAGACCCTGTCCCAGCTTTTAAACAATCCGCGTAGCAATTCCTCGCGCAACTCTTCGTAATCTTCGTCCTATCCTCTTCAATAAACCCAAAGCCGAACCGTTTCAATTGATCTTTATCATACGCCTTCACGGCATTCGTACAACTCAACTCACAAGCCTTTTGACAGCTCGGCGCAATATCAGCCGCGCTCTCCACGACATCCATCTTCTCCGTCACTAACTGGCATTCTCGAAAATCTCTATTCCGCGGTTCTAAATCGCCTCGGTCGCCCCTCGAGTCGCCCGTATACGGTACTAACTGCGCGCACGACGTCACCGATACCCCTCGCGACCTCCCAACGACGTGTCCTACATCATCAAACCTATCCACTCGATACTCTTTCTGCACCGATCCGTACACGGACAACGACCTCACCGGGTCTCTTTCGTTCCCTACTAACTCTTCCAGTATATCGATATCGTATAAACCACTTTTACTGACTAAAACCGTCGCCACCGCTGCCGCAACGAAACTCGCTTGAACGAACAAGTTCCTTATTCTTTTCGTTTCCGCTAATCGCTCCGTTCGAAGTTCCTCGAGCGTCTTCGCTACTTTATCATCATCTTCTTCATCGTCGTCAGCATCAATCGCTCTAATTCGTACGTTCATTACTCTCCTTACTTTCGATATCCGCGCTTTGTTCTTCGCGATACTTCCTGTCGAACGCAGCACGTTCCTATTCGCTCGCGCGGCTCTGTCCATGCCAACGACGGCGCTGTACTGACAGAGCATCGTTTTCTTATCGAGAGTTCTTTTTAGCACCGACGCGGTCTTACTTGTGAAGTAGTTGGCAAAAGCAGTGAGGGCATAAATTTTCTCTATACTGCTTAACAAATACTCGTAACGGTCAGTAAAGCTCTCTTTTCCTGATCACTTGTTCTTTTCCACGCCAACGCAGCGAACGAGGAATAAAGAACACCGTTTTCTTATTGAGAGTTCTTTTTAGCACCGATGCGGTCTTACTTGTTAGTAGTTGGCAAAAGCATCAGTAGGGGCATAAATTTTCTTTCCTACTGCTTAACAAATAACGGTCAGTAAAGCTCTCTTTTCCTGATCACTTGTTCTTTTCCACGCCAACGCAGCGAAAAAACGCTCTCGCGTGACTTCTTGCTGTCTCCAGTTCGCTCTGTGAGTACAGTGTAAGGTTTCAGAGTAGGAATCCGAGTTCGGCAGTAGAATTATCAATAAGAGTTTCATGGTCAGCGGTGCAGTGAAGATCTTGTGCAGTAGAGAGAGAGTAACGAAAAAAATGAATAGACGTTATACGTGCGAAAATTATCTTTAAAAAACAACGCGAGCTTTAATGACGCGCGCCGTTGAGCCTGCTGAATCGTTTGGAAGCGTGAGTCGTACGGTGCTCGCAGAGAGGGAACGAAGAAGAATACGCTCGGTGCGAGCCGTACTTTTTATTTGTTTTAAACACCTAATAACGACGCTAATAAGTAGGTTTTCTTTTCTTTCATATGTTTGACCCGTTTTGGAAAGACGAGAGAGAGGAAACGCGATTCGTTTCACAGAAGTACGACGCGAACGATAAACAGTAAAGTTCTCATGAACTGAGCCGTCGTAGATGGAGCGAGTGAACGGACGAGTTGCAAAACAAACGCGCGCTTCGACAGCGATCGAGGGTCGTTCAGAACAATAAAAGGTATAGATATCTTTTTACGAACATGTTTAAGAAGGTTAGGAATCGAAAGATGTTTTGGAATACGTGTTCTGAATATTATTATTATTATTCAACGCGGAGGCAGATGACGCAGAGGGCGTATTCAAATGTACCGCGATCGATCATTGAATGTCAATTGATGTTCCAATCGAAGGAGAGTACGGCGGAGAAGTTGTTGAAGTATTCCGAGCTGAAGATGAGCGCGGATTCTTTGTTAGCGAACGCGTTCGTTGGACGGAGAGATGATGAACGAGATGATGAGGATGATTCGATGATGAAGAGAGCTAAAAAGTTAGCGAAAGTATCCGATGAGAGAAGATCGAAAGGGTTACATTCGAGGTCGTTCATGGACGGGGTTTGTGTAGCAGTGAAGGATAATTTCGCTATCGAGAATGAAAAGATGACCGCCGGGTCGAGGATGCTCGAGAACTATCGAGCGAAGTATACCGCGACGGTTATTGATAGGATCGAATACGCCGGCGGGATCGTTTTTGGGAAGACGACTATGGATGAGTTTGGGATGGGCAGTCATTCGAAGACTTCTGAGTTGTTCGGGAGAACGAGGAATCCGATCGATGAGAGATTAAGTCCTGGAGGGTCATCAGGCGGGTCCGCCGCCGCGGTTGCAAATGGAACGTGTTTAGTTGGAATCGGGAGCGATACGGGCGGCTCTGTGAGACTACCGGCGGCGTTTCAAGGAATTGTCGGTTTGAAACCGAGTTATGGGAGATGTTCTAGGCATGGTTTAGTCGCTTACGCGAGCTCGTTCGATTGTCCTGGAATATTAACCAGGAACGTTTGCGATGCTACGATTACTTTGGCGATTATGCAAGGAAAAGATGCTCAAGATATGTTAACAATAGACGCCGACGCGCGCATTGCAAACGTAGCGACGGAGTTGATTTCAGAATCACAAATGAGTTTTCAAGAATGGCTAAACGCTGGCGGCGAAAGGAAAATGAAAAATACTAATAATGATGATAACGTAAAAATTCTCCCTCTATTGAACGTTCGAGTAGGTATTCCTAGCGAGTTTTACCTCGAAGAAACGACGCAGGCGGTTTTAGAAAGCTGGCGCAACGCAATCAAAGCGTTCAAAGAATTAGGAGCAACAATAGTCCCAATATCGTTACCATCAGTGAAACTAGCGTTACCCGCATATTATGTCTTAGCGTGCGCGGAAGCTTCATCGAATTTAAACCGCTACGATGAAATAAAGTTTTCAAACACTCGAGATGAAGGGTTTGGCGAAGAAGTGAAAAAACGCATAGTATCTGGCGCGTTTTCTCTATCATCCACTCGCGTCGAAGGCGCCTATAGGAATAGCGAAAAGATTAGAGAGAAAATTTCGAAAGAGTTTCGAGAAATTTTCGAAAGTTCGTGCGATGTGATCTTAACGCCTACGAGTGCTAGAGAAGCGCCGTTTTTAGAAGACGTTGCTGAAGAGAGTAAAGTTGAATCGTATGCGCAAGACGCGTTGACGGTTCCAATGTCTTTAGCAGGATTACCGGCGATTTCTATTCCGTGCGCGATATCGGTCGAAAGAAAACGTCCAATCGGTTTGCAATTAACTGCGCCGATGTATCGCGAAGCTGGGATGTTAAGAGTAGCGAGCGCTTTGGAACGTAAAATTTCGAGAAAAATGTTCTATTCAACTTCGACGCAGACGACGAAATTCCCAACAGAAAAACTTGAAGAACAAGCTCTTCTTTTGAAGAAATTCGAAGATGAAAACGATTATAAACAAGCTGGCGAAATCAGAGCTATTGTTCAAACGTACGAAAAATATAAACGCGCTTTAGATGAAATCGAAACTTTAAGAGAGCTCTTACTAGACGAAAATTGCAAAAGAAACGAACGAGAAGAGTTCGAGCGCGAACTGGAAAAATTGACCGAAGATGTTTTACCAAAAGTAAGTAACCAATTGAAAATACATTTATTGCCAAAAGATCCAGAAGATAGAAGAGATGTTATATTAGAAGTGCGAGCTGGCGCCGGCGGTGCCGAAGCTGCCAAATTCGCAGCCGAACTGTTTAGAATGTACGAAATGTACTCAAAGCGTAAAAATTGGAAATTCGAAACGATGAGTTATTCTGAAGAAGAAAAAGGTGGTGGGGTTCGCGAGGCTATGGCGGAGATTAACATATCGTCTGGAGATTCTTCGTCGTCGTCGTCGTCTGGAATATATTCAAATTTAAAGTATGAATCCGGCGTTCACAGAGTACAAAGAGTGCCGCAAACCGAAACCCAAGGCAGAATTCATACGAGTACGGCTTCAGTCGCCATAATCCCAAAAGCTTTGGAGGAGGATATTTACATAGACGAACAAAAAGATTTAAGGATTGAGACTACGAGATCGAGCGGTGCTGGAGGACAATCAGTGAATACGACCGATTCCGCCGTTCGCATTGTGCACATACCAACCGGCATCACGGTCGTCATTCAAGACGAGCGCTCTCAGCATAAAAACAAAGCGAAAGCTTTGAGCGTTATTCGCGCGAGAGTGTTTGATATCGAACGAAGGAAAAAAGCTTTAGAAGATGCAGAGCTACGAAGAAGTTTAATAGGATCAGCCGATCGATCTGAACGAATTCGTACTTATAACTTTAAAGACGGCAGATGTAAGGACCATCGAGGGACAGGCGTTATCGTAAACGTGAACGATATCTTGAACGGATTCGGATTAGATGAAATTATTGAAGATTTAACGAAGAAAGATTTAGAGGATAGATTATTGTTATAATATGTGTAGATATATAACAGATCTTTATTTTATTACAGCAGTAGTAGTAGTAGCAGTATCGCTAGTAGTACTAACAATACTGCTCTTTTCTCTTTTCTCCTTCACGAACCCGACTTTGCGCAAGAAATCGACGACTGAGTTATCGAACCCGCCATCTATGACCCACTGAGGTAAAAACGGAATCACCACCGCGAACGCTATTGTACCAAACACGACGTATTCAACGAAGAACATATAAAACCTGTTCTTCGTTAACATTAAATCTCTCACGAAATATAAAGCCACTGGGACCACTAACAACAGAACGTTGTACCATTTCAGGTAAAACCTGTAATGCATGAAGACTAACATTAACTCGCCTAAGATGAACCAAGTCATGAACAAGTTCGCTAAATTTATATAATTGAAGTATTTGCACGTCAAAGCGAATGGGATCCATAGAGCGTATTGTATCGCCTCGTGCCTGAAATCTTGTTCTTTCGCTTTTTGTTTCATGTGTTTAGGGAAGTGTTCGGCCATCGTTTTAATGTTTGCTAGAGAGGAAGATCTGCGCATTTATTGATTGATTGATCGATTGATTGATTGATTGATCGATTGATTGATTATTAATAATAATAATTATTATGTTAATGTTTGTTTGTGTGTGTGTGATGAGAAAGAGTGGTAGCAGATAGGAGAGCGCTCGATTTCTGCAGGATTGGAAATCTCTCTCGCTCATCTCGCGCTCATCGTTTTTTTGCCAGTTTTGGTCAAACATGATTTCCTTTATGATTTCGGTCACACTCTTTCGGTTGAACATCAACACATAAAGAACAAAAGATGAATTTGTAAACGAATATGGATGAGATGGGAACGGATGATGATGATCCTGGTCACGATATGGGTTCAGTTCGTGAATCGGTTTTCCTTTTGTTCTCGAAGACGAAGTTTTTGACGAAATTAAATGGAACGAGATCAAAGACGATCACGAAGTCTTAAATACATTATCGATAATACCCATCATGTCTAACACGTTTCTTTCAATAAATTCGAACAAAATGATACAAATGATACGCCACGCGGCAAAAAAAATACTAAGCGAGCGCCTTAACCACTTGGCCACAAAAGCTTAACATGCCTTTGACGAGGTTCGAACTCGTGATCTCTCGCTGACTACACTTGACACTCAAACTCGCTCAAAATTAAGCTATAGATACAAAAAAAAAATACCAACTTCGCCGCTATCATACGCGCCCCAGAGACATCAACAACGAATTCCAATCAGCGCATTCGACGGAAAGAACAATTCTCGATCGTTCCATATATTTTTTTATTAAAAAAACATCGTCATAGCTCTCGTGAACGCGTTCTTAAAAATCGTGTGAAACAAACAGCGTGCGTCATATAATTTATATATTTATGAACGACGGCGGATCGAACGCGACGACGACGACAAAAAAGAAACTAAATCATTACGAGCAGCTTCACGTCTCATAGTGATCTCGATATTCGCCGTGCTTATTTAAAGCTAGCGTTGAAGTTTTGCACCCTGACAAGAAGAATACTAATTTTCCCGAAGAAGAAGTAGTTGATAATAAAGAAGAAGAAGAAAGTAAGAATAATAACACGAATACGAATAAATTCATAGTAACTTCGGAAGCGTATAGAGTGCTATCAGATCCATATTTAAGAGCGAAATACGACAACTCGTTATTAGCACAACAAGAACAAGATTGTTTTCTTGGTGATGACGAGGAAGTTTCTACTAAAGAACTATACTTGAAGCGGTTTAGAGAACTCGTCGTGTTGACTCCGCAAGGGTTAAGTCTTTCTTAAAGAATGACGACACAATCTATGATTACGAGTTTAAACGTGAAACTACGGAGGATGAACACTTCTGCGAAGAGGTTAAAGACTGAATACGACGTCGTCGTAAAAAAAAGAGGACGAGAACTTTTGACTTTATTCTCGAACGAATGCTTACGGTTGCAGAATACTATTGGTTATTTCTGTTCATCATCATCAAAATCATCATCATCATCATCATCATCGTTGTTCTTAAGCGAAGACGAAAACGCTCTTTTTTATTCGTTGGCTATTAGAAAGCGAAAACAAAAAGTGTTTGACTTGCGCAAAGAACTCGAACTAGAGTTCAGACCGATCGTTTCAAACGTCCTCGAGCGTTTTCGAGAGTTATTACACGAAATCGAACACGAAATCGATGACGCTTTACTTGAAGCAACAAGCTCGTTCGCTAAAACGAACTTCAAATTCACGCACGTAACGTTTATGAAGCAATATTGTCTCGAGCTCGAGACGAAATTAGCAGTCGTCGATAGTATTCTCGAACACACGGCGACGAAATACGCGTTTGTCGATACATCTTCATCGTCTTCGAAGAACGAGAAGAAATCACTAGGAACAGCAAATGATACAACGGTGTTAAGGAACACGTTCCTCGTCTCCATAGCGATTTGGTTCTTAGAACCAAGCATAGATCATAACAGCGTAGCAAACATGTTTTTAGATTAACTTTCGTTTCAAACTCAGCCTCTTTATGCGTCGCTCGTGATAAACAACCGTCATCAAATTCTTTCTCAGCAGCAGCAGCAGCAGCAGCAAAATATATACTCGTTCACGCTTTTGAAGATACAGAAGAAGTGGCTGCGATCGACCGCGATGGAGACGTAACGACTTTCTTCGTTTTGTACTAGTGTTTAGGGTGTGTAAAAAAAATCTACTACTATCAAAAAGGATCGCTCATTAAATCCACGTAGATTTTATTTTTTGTGGCTTCCATTTGTCGATGGGGCAATCCAGCACTCGATCTTTAAAACATTCTTTCCCAGCACACAATAAAAAAGATTACTGCCACATACTATTACTACTACTAATAATAATATTAGATAATAAGCAAATCACACGAGCATCGCATTAGCCGTGATTCCTTACAAAACATACCATATTCGTGCGTATATATATCGATACATAAAAGAGAGAGGGTATTGATTAATCGTTGAGAGTGTTGGAGACTTAAAACGCTTTGATTTTTGGATATAGATATTCCAACACACGTCGCATACTAAAACAAGAATATATAAAACTACCACTACTACTGATAATAGATAAGGAGCATCGCGTTAGATACATAGATACATACATACACATTCGTGAATATATGACAGAGAGAGAGGATATTGATTAATCGTTGAGAGTGTTAGAGACTGAAAACGCTTTGATTTTTGGATATTCCAACCAAACACACACGTCAGTCTCAGTCAGTCAGTGGTGGAATATTCCAAAACAAAAATAAGGGAAGAACATGCAGTCTTTGATCGATGAGAATACGAGGAGGACGAAACGGTCGAATAAGTATAACAAAGCGCAGTTGAGATTCGGTAGTGATAATAGCAATGCTGGAAGTAAGAATAGGTCATCGTTCGTGCGAGAGAACTCGCGCGAGTTCTCATCGACCGACTTCTGCGACGACCTCTTGTTCGACGAGGTTGCGCCTAGAGCGCCTTTAAAGCGTAACGAAAAATCATCGCGAAGAAAGGGAGACGAAGACGAACGTGCGGAAGATTTCAAAGAAGATGATGATCGCGAATATGAGAACGAGAAAATGAAAGAAATACTAAAGATGAGGAGGTTGACGAGACCGGAGACGAAATTAGAACTCGATATCTTGAACAAGATTATTATCGACGACGTCGTCGTCGTCGTCGAACAAAATCACTCTCCTCCTCGTTCTTATACCTCGAATTCCTCTTCTTTATTATTATCGAACGAAGAACAACAGTTGAAGAAACAATGCGAAAAAATAAAACGAAAGATTGAAGATTCTGGGATAATAATAGATCAACGAAAAGATTGTTGTGCGCTAGCGCACGTGGCGACTTCGTCGAAATATCGCGGCGCTTGCGCCTTGAGAAACTTAGTCCACTCGTACGTTTGGATCGACCCTGAAAGAAAACAACAACAACAACAAAAAGAATTAACCTCTCTCGAAATGAACTTGCGAAGAATAATCGTCGAACCAGATTTACGATCTCATTTCGTAATCGCTTATCCGACAAAGGAATATCTCAAGCTCCTTAACGAACTGCCTCTAAAATTCGTTGGAACGTTTCAAAGACTCTTGGAGATTATCGATTTCATGGCTGTTAAGATGAACTCATCTTTTCTGAATCAGAGCATGGACACGCCACCATGGCGACGCGCTAAATCTATCGCCTCGAAATGGTCCATGCCGATCTCGGACGTTTCTTCCTCCTCCTCCTCTTTTCCTGCGTCACATAACGCCAATACTACTACTAATTCGTTCAGCTGGTCCGAATCGCCGCAAACCGTGTTTCATCGAGCCGAGAGAAAGGCCACGACGAAATCAAAAACAACTTCATAGTCATATTTGTACCATCGATTCAGAGACAGAGGACTCTTAAATAAACGTACTCATAATAAGTCATTGTAATACTAACAGTTCACAGAAAAACATCCGCGGCTGGTCATAAAAAAATATCGCACCATCATCACAGCATTTTCCGCCCATCATAAACTATATCTTCACTGTAAACATGCGAAGAGAAAACAGGCAAAGGCCGGACCCTAAAGTATTCCGCGGTCACGACGCAGAGTGCCAATGCGCTAGCTTCGTAGAGTTCGAGCACTCGAAGCAAAACAAATCATCATCATCCCCTGCTTGCAAGGAAAACATGCACACATGTTTATTGAACGATTGGAAAACTTCCAGCAGTAAGTTCTTAGTGGTCTCCGGTGCATCGAATGGGGAAATAAAATGTTTCAATTCGGAAAGTTTACGAACGATTTGGACGATTGCAGGAAAGGAAAAAAGGAAAACATCAACCAGTGCGTCGTTGTTAAGTGTCGATGTGATAGAGTTCGTTGAACGAGAGAAGGCGTGGTATAGCGTCGTAGCGTTTGCGAGAGATGGGACGATGAGTCTGTTTTGGTACGAGCAGTTCCTTGAGGTCTCGGTCGATGACGATGGCCGCGGCGACGAAGACGATGATTTTTTCCCGCCAGAGATGTGGCGCAGAGAACCTAATGGAGAGCGCGTGATATTGAAAACGAAGAGCGAATGTCACACGTTTTGTAGGCTTTCGAATATCATCGTAACAGCGATCGATTTAAAAAAAGGCGAAAATGAAGACGCAATGAAGGCGAGGCTGTGCGCGAGGCCGTCCTGGGAACGAGGCTCGTGCGAAGTCGTCCTAATCGACGTCGGTTACATGCGCGAGAGAGAACGGCCGACGATGGAAGTAATAGCTACGTTGAGGACGAATATGGAGAGTAAGTTCGGGAGCGTTTCTGCGATTAGGTTTTTGAGTCAAAACACTGTATGCGTTGGTTACGAGTCCGGGCACGTCGTCCTATTTCGAGACCTTAAAAAACGCCTGCTCCTCCTCAATGAAAAGAAGGATATAATAGAACAAATAGAAGAACATGAAATGGACGAAAACGATTCATCGTCAGTAATAATAAAGCGAGTATTCAAAGATATGGTAACTTGCATAGATAGCCGTCCCGAAGACGACTTAGAAGAGGAAGAAGAAGAAGACACGCACAGAGTAGTATTCGGATGCGCCGAAGGCGAATTCGCTACTTTTCTGATTTCCGAGAAAAAGCCGTACGTGTTCAAAGAATACGGCCAACGCCGAGGCCCGTTCGCATCGAAAGATGACACAAAAAAAGGAGTCTCGGACGTATCACTACGATTCGACAAGAAACTCCTCGCCGTCGCTTATTGGGACGGTAAAACTCGCGTGTTCTCGGAACCGTCTACGGCCCCGATCAGTACTAAAACGAATGATCCACGCAGTCAAAGAACTCTCCTGTGTTCGTTGAAGACCGAAAAGCGTATCAGTACGGACGATCATCCAAGCGTCGCGATGGTTAAATTCCGCGACGACTATCGCGTGACTAAAAATTTCGAATTATTGACGTGTACGAGAGACGGCTCTTTGCGACTTTGGCCCATTTTTCCTCGCTCGGAACTTCAATAAAAACGAACTCGCGTTCTCGCGATCGATCGGAACTCAGCGCATTCCTATAGATAGCCAGCTCTCGTAGATTTTAGATCATCATCAGAACATCGTTCTGGTCGATTTTAGTAGCATAATCAAGCTTCTCTCTCTTTTCATAAAAAAGACCAAAAATCAAATAATTGAATCTTTTTGGATTTCCAAAACAACGCCTATTACGTGAAACTTATTACGCGCTCGTTCTGTACTGAAATGAATCGTTAATTGACCTTCTCTGTGTACTGATACCGATACCGATACCGATACCGATGCTCTGCTTAAGTAATAATAATAATAATAATAAACAGAGCGAAGAAGAAGAGATGAGCGATACTTATTCTTTGATAATGAAATGAAACATTAACAACAGACCTCTCTGTGTAGTACTGATACTAATACTGATACCGATACTGATACTCTGTGTGAATAATAATCATAAATCATTAATTGACCTTCTCTGTATACTGATACTGATACTGACGACTGATACCGATACTGATACTCTGTTTAAATAATAATAATAATAAATCATTATTTGACCTTCTCTGTATACTGATACTGATACTGATACTGATACTCTGTAAGAATAATAATAATAAAAATAAACAGATAGAAGAAGAAGAAGAAGAAGAGAGCGATACAACTAATTCTTTAAAGATAATGAACCAGTTTGCGCATGAACCGGATTCGGAGGACTTAACGGCCGAGGAACAACAGCACGCTTTGAAGGCGTGGGAGAAGGCGTATCAACGCGAACGCACGTGGGAGGATTTAATCGAGGACGCGGAAGGGAACTTACAAGCGAGGGATCAAAGTGCGCTTCGCGATCAACAGCCGATTAGGAAATATTTAGCGAATTTGAGGCGCGAGAGGATTATCGAGAGTTGCTCAAAGGCGAAAGTCGCGAAAGGGATGATTCGATACGTGTACTGCGTGTTAGATTGTTCGGAGGCGTTGAACGTTGAGGATATGCGACCGAATAGGCAAGCGGTGATGTTACCGTTAATGGTAAGGTTTATAAGAGAGTTTTTCGATCAGAACCCTTTGTCGCAGCTTGGGATGATCGTATGCAGGGACGGGAAAGCGGAGAGAGTGACCGAGTTATCGGGGAGCCCGGAGGCGCACGTGAGAGAGTTGAAGAAGGCGTTTGAGAGAATAGGAGGGAGTTTTTCGTTGCAGAACGGATTAGAGAGTGCCATGGAAGGGTTGAGAGATGTTCCACCGTTTGGGGCGAGAGAGGTAATTTTAGTCATTTCGAGTTTATCGACGTGCGATCCGGGGAATATTGGGGAGAGTTTACGGAGGATGAAAAAATCAAAGGCGCGCGCGAACGTGATATGCGTCGCGGCCGAGACTAGAGTGTTTAAAAAGTTAGCCGAAGATACGAATGGGAGGTTTGGGGTAAGTTTAGATCAAAGTCATTTGACGAGGATGTTATTAGATTTTGCGCCGCCGCCTGCGTTATTACAAGAGACCGCAAAACCGGCGTTGGTAGAGATGGGATTTCCAAGAAGAGAACCGAGGAAATTTAATAGCGGCGACGAGGACGATGATACGGATGTTTTAACAATTGGACCGAAAAGAGGCGAGTATAGATGTCCGAGATGCGAAGCGAGAGCGGAGGAGTTACCTAGTCAGTGTGGGACGTGCCATTTATCGCTAGTTTCGTCACCACATTTAGCGAGAAGTTACCATCATTTGTTCCCCGTGCAACCGTTCGTGGAAGTAAAATTAGAAGAAAAAGATAGCATGAATAAAGAAGAAGAAGCAATTAGAGAGTGCTTCGGTTGCCGCATCATGGTGGATGTTAAAACTGGAATGCTGAGTAAATGTCTCAAGTGCGAAAAAGTGTTTTGCTTCGCGTGCGACGTTTTCATTCACGAGAAATTACATAATTGCGCCGGTTGTTTATGTACTAACAATTAATAGAGAGTTCTTATACATGTATATTTTCGTTAAGGTGAAGCATCTCGTTACTAACGAACAAACAAACAGATAACACTTTGACGGGATATTTCCAAGCACAAACACTTAAACTGGAAGCGAAGAACGCGGCATCGGAAAGGAAAGCGAATACGAGATGTCACAATCTCGCTAGCACTCCGCTTTCGCGTTTACCACCTATTCAGCAAAGACGAATTCAGTTATACTGAGCAACTCTCCAGGCTCATCATCATCACTATCATCTACTACTACTATCATCTCTTCTGCTGCTGCTGCTACTGCTGCTGCTGCTGCTTTGTTCGCTACAATTTTGTCGTTGGATTCTTTCTTTGTCTTTGAAACGCCACCAGCTGCTGTTACACCTACAAAATCGGCGTTCATCTTCTCAAGATCTCGTAAGATTCTTCTCTCGTCTTCGAGCTCTAACTCTTTCATTTTTTGCTTCTCTTCCTCTTTACGCTTTTTCGTTTCTTCAATTTGTGTTTTTATTTCTCGCTCATATTTCTCTCGCGCTGTTTCCCTCTCCATTAAATCTCTTCTTCCATAAGCCGCAGTAACGTTGACTTTACTAGGACTCGAACGAGCGCCGTCCGAGTCTCTTTGCTGCTTATGCCGCTGCTGCACACTGTTACTATTATTCGCATTATTCACATAAATCACATCTTGAAGTCGCTCCATTTCCTTCTCCTCTCGTTTCCTCTCCTTATCTCTCGCTATTTGCTCCAAAAGCTCTTCTTGATACGTTCTATTCGCGTTCGTCTTCCTCGAAGCTTCTTCGCGTATTTCTTGCTCCGAATTCGGAGACTCCGTCGGTAAGTGCATCTTCGCCACGTGCTGATTACTCGCCATACCTTCATCTCGTTCCTGTCTCTCTCCTTTACGCGCGCTGTACTGATCCACGGCCTCTTCTGCTTCGAGGACTTGAAACCTATGCGACCTCTGGTCCATGTTCGTCACTGGCAGTCTTTCCCTGACTGCGACTACTGTTCCAATGTCTCGCTCGTTGAAAACTACTGCCTCGCATGACTCGCTCTGTTCCAATATCTTCGCTTTATCTCTTTCTTCTCGATCGCATTTTTTCGTTTCATTCAATGAAAGTCTCAAGCGTCGTTCGCTATCGTTCCCGACCAGTTTTGCCAGAGAGTTTTGATCTTCGTCGGTATAGGATTCGATCGAATTCGTAAACGGAGACCGATGCGAAGCTTCGCAGGATCGGTCGCCGATTTGGAAATTTTGCGGTCGATCGAACGTCTTGCGGCCCATTCTTTTTTCGTCGTGATTCCGAATCGAAAGCGAAACGCGTTTTATCTCTCTCTCTCTATGTTTGTTCTTCGTTTATTACTACTTTGACAGTTAAGGGAATAATGAGAGGAGAGTTTTTTTTGTGGACCTTTTTATGTATTGGTCCATTTTCTTGCAATATGATGATCTATACACGCTATTAATGCTATGAGAGAGAGAGAGAGAGTTCTTTTTGAGGACGTTTATGGTCCAATTTCTGCAACGTAACGATCTATTCACGCGCGAAGCCGCGATGAGCGAGAAAACGTACCGCTCACTCAGCGAACTTTGCGCGATACTATGCGCACGAAAACAGACACACGAACGAGGACTGAAACAACTGCAAGCCGTGTTTTTGTTTACTATCTAGTACATTCCTCTATCACTCAATCGTCAATCTGCTCTGGATATATACGTGTGTGTGTTTTTACATTCGCGGCGCGTTTCCGATGTTACCGGCGGCGGGAAGTCTCTCGACGCTATACTTATGATTCGCCAAATACATAATAGGCACGCCAGGGATCTTCCTCAACCTCCTCTTCAAATCCGTATCGCACGTAGCGACGACGTAACACCTATGTTTCCTACACCTATCGACGATACAGTCATCCGCGTACGTCCCTTTATGCATGCACGGTAGGCGAACGAACCTCGGATCTTTCGCTACTCTCAAAGCGACGCGATATTTCGTCCCAAGTTTCTCCAACTCCCCAATCACGCAATCGGTCACGTGTGGCACACAATTCGCGTATAAACAATCCATCATCCCTTTCACTATATCGATCTTATTCTTTATCGAAAAGTTTATGAAGTTTGTATCGATCAAGACCGAATACGGTGGTCTAATCGCTGAATTGTTTTCCCCAAACATGTCCGACGTGATCTGTTCCACGCGTTTGATCTTCATCTCGTGCTCCGCGCGTTTGAACACGTTCTTGTTCTGTTTTCGAACCTGGCCGCCTTGTTCGTTCTGTTCCTTACGTTGTTTCGCCTCTTTCGGGTTCAAGATTCGTTTCGTTTGCGCGAATTTCTTCGTCTTTTGTTTATTCTTCACCATTTTTGTTTTTGACCTTTATTACCCTGTTTTGATTCAATTCTTTAATTAATCGCGTATGCTCTCACGAATCTCGCTGCTATGTCTTCTTCTTCCTTTTGCTGCTATATCTTCTTCTTCTTCTTCTTCTTCTTCTTCTTCTTCTTCTTCTTCTTTTGCTCGCTCGCCTTTACTGCTCGCGATATGAATTATATGTTTATGATTCGAACCACAAAAACGGGGCGGGCTACTTTTGTTCAGAGCCGACGTGCTTTTCCCTGATGCGCGAGTTAATAACAAAGGCGAGAAATCTTCGAAAACAAAAGAACTGCGCCGGTGTATACTCGCGCACTGTGGTCACAGAGCGGTCTCACGGGTTCGTTCTCTTCTGATTATTCTACGTAAAATTAGCAAACGCAGTCGCAAGAATACGCTTTCTCTGTCTGTTTTTGCCCTGTTTTTGGGGAAAGAGGCAAAACGGACAAAGAAAGAGTGAGCCGGGTTTTGGGGTTTAGGGTTTTGAGTTTAGGGTTTTAGGGTTTGTAATTCGTTACAAACTCCAAATAAAAAGTCCAATTAAAATCATATTTAAAGAAGTATAGTACTCTCTCTGTATCTCTATCTCTATCTCTTTGCGCGGACGATTCGACGCGCGCGTGTTCCTGAAGAAGAGACGATTTGAAATCGTCAAGTAAAAGGAGTACACTCCGTTCAGGCAATAAATATCCAATCCCGCAAGATCAAATATAGAAAAAGAACGGACCATCGCGCAGAACAGAGCATCAGAGAGAGAGATAATGAAGGTCTTCTTGGACATCCAAATCGAGAGAACTCCGGTCGGGCGCTTGATCTGCGAACTTCGCGACGACGTGTGCCCGAAGACGAGCGAGAACTTTCGCAGGCTTTGCAAAGGCGAACGCGTGATGATGATGAGTGGTTTTGGGCACGAATTGAGGACGTATAAGAACAGCGTAGCGCATAGGATAATCCCGAAATTCATGTGTCAAATGGGCGATTACGAGAACAACGATGGGACCGGGGGGAAGTCCGTATACGGCGAGAAGTTCGCGGATGAGAACTTCGTACTGAAGCATTCAGAGCGCGGCGTTCTATCCATGGCGAATAGCGGGAAAGATACGAACGGGTCGCAGTTCTTTGTTTGTTTAGAAAAATGTCCATGGCTCGATGGGAAGCACTGCGCGTTTGGGAAAGTGGTTAGTGGAATGGATGTTTTAGAGAAGATTGAAATGTGCGGATCGAAGACTGGGAAAGTGAGTAAGGCGGTGAAGATCATTGATTGCGGGGAGATTGACGAGGAGTTGGAGTTTGGCGTACTCGGGAAGACGCGAGAAGCGAGCGAGAGAGAGAAAATAGCAATCGAGAGGAAGAAGTTTGAGGAAGAGATGGAGAATGATTTAGCGGCGAAGAGCGCGATGCGAATGAAAGAAGAAGAAGAGAAAGATAATTTAACTAATAAGAACGACGACGATTTTGAGGAGATTAATTTACAGGTTGGGCCTGATTTAGAAAAGATGAGCGCAAAGCAACGAAAATTATACGAGTTGAGACAAAAGATGAACATTGGGAGAACTTTAAATCATACCGCGGTACTGGATGAGAAAAAACGGGAAGATAACCCGGATGATTACGCAGAACAAATCAGAAGGAAGCAAGCGGAAGCGTTGAAACTACGCCGAGAAGAAGAGGCGAAATTAAAAGGCGTCGATCCAGAAAACTATCGACTCACGCAAACGTGCGAACAAGTCGAGCGAATAAAAAAGAAACCAAAAATTGTCGATAACAATCCGCATAACAGATTCCACCAAGAAAAGCAAGCGCTTCGATACGAGCAAAACGTGAACGATATCAAGATTTCAGAAAGTGAGTACGAGGATCGAAAGAACGGTTCAATGGAGTTTTATCGCGGCGCGGATTCGTTGTTATATGGTACGGATAAAGCGTCCAAGGAAGGTATCGAAAAGCTGCAAAAATTCATGCGAGAGCGAGACGAGAAAAGACGCAAACGTAACGTCGCAGAGAAGATTAAAGACTCCAAAGGCGATGGCATTAACGATGGCAACTCTAAATTCAACTCAAAACTCGATCGTCACTATGGAAAATACACGAAAGAGATCAAGGCGAATTTGGAAAGAGGGACGGCGCTTCCGGATAATTAGGTATGTCGTTGTTCTTCTAACGTTCGCGTGCGGTGGCGCTGAGAAATTTTTTGCTTTCGCTTTGCTTTTTTTTTACCTGTTTTGCATGCGTACCAGCTTAACACCTTTAGGCCACGGGTTACGAGTTAAACCGTTATGCAACAGTGAATTTTCCAACGCCATGTAGTGACAGAGCAGCGAGCCTTTAGTTATGGGCGCGCAGTCTAACTGTGTGGCGACATCTTATTTTTCTTCTCTCGTATGGGTCGACGGCAATTGTTCGTTTTTAAAATATGTTTACTAACGCTTTGGGATCTCTTTCAATTATACATATATATTTACAGGTATTATATTATTATATTACACACATGTAGATTATTAGAACCAAAACGATTGTAAATTATTGTATCATCTATCTAGATTATTTAAGTCCAAATCCTCCACCTCCCGGGGTTTCAATTCTCAAAACGTCTCCGGCTTCGACTAGGAGAGACACTTTCCCTCCGATGACCTCAAAATCTTCTCGTCCATTTTTCTTCAAAAGATTTAAGCCTCTCTCACCGTCGCATCCGCCCAGTAAACCTCGCGGATTTCTTTCTCTCCTTTCGCTCAACACATTCGCAACGAGTGGCTTAAGAAACGTAAACTCGCGTATTAATCCATCGCCACCTTTATGCTTGCCCTCGCCGCCAGAATCTTTTCGCAACGCAAACGTGTTTACGAGCACGGGATATCTTCGCTCTAATATCTCGACGTCAGTAATGCGCGTGTTCGTCATGTGTGTCTGCGTACCACTCGCACCTGCGAAATCTGGCCCAGCACCAGCACCTCCACCGATTGTTTCGTAGTATCCAAAACTTTCGTCCCCAAACGTGAAATTGTTCATGCAACCTTGCGAATTCGCGGCGGCTTCAAACGCTTCGAAAATAACATCGGTCACGCGCTGCGAAGTCAGAACGTTTCCACCAACGACAGCTGCTGTTGGAGATGGAGAAAGAAAACATCCATCGGGAATGCGAACATCCACTGGTGTCAAGCATCCTTGATTCAGTGGAATAGGTTCATCGACGATACATCGCAAAGCGTATATAACCGCGGCAACCGTAACCGCTGGCGGAGCGTTCCAGTTCCCTAAAACTTCTGGAGATGTTCCAGCGAAATCGAATATTGCAGAACCGTCTTTTGAATTCAAAGTCAAAGAAAGTTTTATTTCCGAACCATCATCCATGAAATCAGACGCTTTTACGATCACTTGATCGCTCGTGGTATCATTACGCTTTGCAAGTATTTTGGAGGCGAATGCCTTCAACGTTTCGCGTACGGCCAATTCCGCATTTATTTGACAAAATCGCATGTACTCGCGCGTTTCGTTTGTCCCTGCGTCGCGCATAAGTTCGCGAATGAGTTGGATTCCTCTCGCGTTTGCCGCCACTTGCGCTCGCAAGTCGTTCAAATTATCCTCGATTTTCCGCGCTTTACCGGCTTTCAAAATTTGAACTAAACCTTCCTCGTCGTACGTGCCACGCTTTAGTATTTTGAAAGATTCGATCGCTACTCCCTCTTCGCTTAATTTTGTTGAAAATGGCGGCATCGAACCAGGTGTCGCTCCTCCAACATCGGCGTGATGTCCCCTCGATGCGACGAGAAACTCCAACGTATTGTTGGAAAATACTGGCGTTACGACCGTGATATCTGGTAAATGCGATCCTCCAGAACACGGGTGATTCGTTACAATCACGTCGCCGTCGTGTAAATCATCTTTCAAGTGATTGAGTTGCCAAGACACCGTGGAAGACATTGCTCCGAGATGTACGGGAACGTGTGGGGCATTAGCAACTAATCCACCGCTAGGGGAAAATATAGCGCACGAAAAATCCAACCTTTCCTTTATGTTTGTCGATACCGCCGTGCGTTGAAGCGTGCGACCCATCTGTTCGGCTATGCCCATAAAGCGATTGTTATACAAACTCACGAGCACTGGGTCGGCAATTTTGTGTGCAAACGCAGATTCGTCGAACAAATCCCCTTTAACGTCTTCTTCGATACTATTTTTTGTTATGGCAGAAGAAGATGATGTTGATGAAGAAGCCCCTTCGTTAACGGTAATTTCGAGATCTCCAGAATCTGTGACTAACGTGAAACAGTCAGGTTCGATGATGCAAGTACTACTTCCATTTAAAATAATCGCTGGACCAATGATTTCGTCGCGAGCGTATAAATCGAGAAGTTCAAATACTGGCGTTTCCATCCATCCTCGACCTTCAAAATAAGTACGCGTGAGCGACTTTTGCCTTTGTTCCAATGAACTAATTCTACTGCCTTCTTCAGAGGCGCTCAGCTCCTTCTCTACCGTACTATCGTTATTATTGACTTCTGATTTCGCAACACCTCGAACTCGAACATCATCGACAATAGCATCTCGATTCTCCATCACGAAACCATATTCAGCACGGAATTTTTCTCGAAACTCGTCGAGAAACGATCTGCCACTTTGGAATGTTGGTTCTCTAATCATCATCGGCGCGTCGGTTCCTTCAAAGCGCATGTTCAAATATAACTCGGTTTCTATGGTTTCTCCTGAAAATCCCTCCTCCTCCATTAGTTCACGCTTTACGATTTCACGCAGCTCTTTTGCTGTATTCTCAAAAATCTCCTCGTTTTCTTTCGAATACTTTGCGAAGCACGCCGTTTGCTTATCTCGTACGACATCTGCTAATCCCATACCAAACGCACTTAGAATTCCTGAATATTTGTGAACTTTAATGCTTTTGATACCTAGCGCTTTCGCGACCGCGCATGCGTGTTGTGGACCAGCTCCTCCGAACGCTGCTAAAACATGCTTCGAAGTCTCGAATCCTTTCGACTCTGTAATTTCTCTAATCGGGCGACACATCGCTTCGTTCGCTACTCGAAGGAAGCCCATGGCGACATCTTCTGTCGTCAAATTAATATGGCTACCACTATTATTACTATTGCTACTCCTACTATTATTATTATTATTATTATCGCTATTTTTTTGCCGCTCTCGTTCATGAAACCAATCGTTTATTTCGTCTCGAAGGAGTTCAAACTTTTTGAGCGAAGCGGTTCTATCGAGCTCTTCGTCTTCGTCCGGGCCAAAGATTTTCGGAAAGTGCTCTGGTAAAACTCTACCTAAAACAACGTTTGCATCAGTCACGGCTAAATCTCCGCCTTTGCGATAACACGCCGGTCCCGGTTCGCTACCAACACTTTCAGGGCCTACTTGAAAACTACCGGCAAAAAATTTAAGCTTACTCCCTCCACCAGCAGCTACTGTTGAAATATCTAATTGTGGACATTGTACGACAACTCCAGCGGTGATGGTTTCAGTGACGTGTTCATAACCTTGTTTTGGATCATATCTAGAAACATCCGTCGATGTTCCACCCATATCAAAGCCAATCACTGCGGCGTGCTCTCCTTGTGAAGTAGCCGTTCTAGAATACCCTACGACGCCTCCCGCCGGTCCGCTTAAGATAGCTTTATATCCGCAAAAGCGATCGGCAGAAGTCATTCCACCGTCGCTTTGCATGAACAAAACTGGGACATCTCTAACTAAACCATCGTCAAATCCTTGTACGAACTGTTTGATATATTCCTTAATTTTCGGTGTCAAATACGCATCTACTGCAGCCGTGTGTCCTCGCGACACAGCTCTCGCCATTGGCGTTAAAGCAGATGAAAGAGAAATTTGCTCAAACCCAATCTCTTCCGCTAATTTCCCAATAGCAATTTCATGGTTTGGATATGCATATGAATGCATCAAAACGGCCGCGATGGATGTGAACCCATTCGCTTTCGCTTCTAAAAGCTGTCCGCGCAACGCCTCTGCATCAAATTTCTCTACGATTTCAATCTCTTCGTTCGTCTTCACGTCGGAAGCATCTACAATAGTAGAAGAACGATGAAAAGCATTACTATCATTACTATCACTACTAAGACGACGATGATAATAATACTCCCCACCATCCGAACACTTGACGGGCCTCACTCTCTCATTAGCCTCGATTGAAATCTCGGCCAACGCCTTGGGTCGTATCGCGCTCAACTTAAATATATCCGGCCTCGCTTGATTACCAATCGTTAACAAATCTCGAAACCCTTTCGTAACGACTAAGGCGACTTTTGCCCCTTTACGCTCCAATAAAGCGTTCGTCCCAACCGTCGTACCCATCCGAACAGATTTAATCCTCCTCGTCGGCGTCTTCTCGTCGCGCCCGATCGTCCTCTTTTCAATTTTCTCTAAAATTCTCCTAATCCCTTCCGCAGGCGCCGAAGCATAGTTCCTATCCTCCGATAACAGTTTTAAACTGATCGTTTGTTTCCTCTTCTTTTCATTCGATCGATATTCGCAGTATACGTCCGTGAACGTTCCTCCTCTGTCTATGCAGAACGTGACATCGCGCTCTGTTCTTCTCTCGAGCGTTTCCCTTCCTTTTTCTTCCTCGAACTCTGATTCGCCCGCATCATATGCGCTTTTCCAATCCCTAAAGTTCGAATTGATGTAACCGAAACTTCTCATACTCATCCGTTTCTTACTCGGCCGAGCACTACTCGCAACGAGGAATTGAGTGCGCTGATTCGGTCGAAGAAGTTCTCTTTCCATCATCGCGATCGAAATGGCCTCTGTTTTCTCGTAGTCGACGAGGAACGATTTACTAAATGTGTATCGCGTGATGTTTACTTTTTTTATATGCGACGGCCTTTGTCAGTTTGTGCTAAGCGGATATTTGTGGAATTTAAGAGGGTGCCAAAAATAGAGATCCCAGAGAGCCAGCAACTTGAAATTATCCAACGAAGCTTGAATAGAGAGCGACGTCGTAGGAGTAAATAATCGAAAACAGGGAAAGAAACGATATGCGCTGCCAATCGCAAACGGTCGCGCGCAGTCGTGCCGCGGCAGTAACGAACGATCGCGATAGGAAATCTTCGTCTTCATCTTCCGCATGTGGCATTGGGCTGATCTCGGTCAACGATGGGAGGCGCGAAGAATCCGCGCGAGAGATCGTGCAAAGAAAACGAGAACTGTTCTTGGCGCAAATGGCCGTCGACGTTCGAGAGGAGGAGATTGCGAAATTGGAGAAGCGCGCGCAGCAACGGGAAGAGGCTTTGAGGAACGCGGAACGGATGTTAGAGGAAGATAAGGAACGTTTTGATCAGTTTTTGAAGGAGAACGATGAACGCGTGCGAGAGGCAACGAGAAGGGCGGAACGAGAGGCAAAGAAGAAACGAGAAAAAGCTAGCGAAGTGAAACGATTGAACGTGGAGATTGCGAGCGCGAGGCTTGATTTAGGAAGGAGGGAAGATGCGCTGGAGGAGTGCGAGGAGTATTTAATGTTTTTGGACGCGTTGACGCCGAAAGAGTGGTTAGCAGAACATCGAGAAGTGAAGGACGATAAAGAGCTTGCGTTGACGATGATTGATGAAGATGATGGAAATGATAACGATGATGGTGATCATGCAGAAAAAGACAAAGAAAACGACGACGATAAAGAAGAAGAAGAAGAAGCGCAGAGAAGTAAGCCGGTGCCGATGTATTTTACGCACCCGCAGCAACTTCTCGACGTCTTTGCGAAACTCGAAGAGGAAAATTTATCGCTCATTAGCGAGGCGCAAGATATTGAAGACAGACTCGAACGAGAATCAGAAAAATGGGCAAAAGAACTTAGAGAACTAGATCTGGAAAGTAGAAAAAATCAAATAGAAATCACGACGTTACGAGAAGCTATCGTTGAAGAGAATAAGAAGAAAAATTCCTATGTTTTGGCGGATAAAAATATCAACGCCGTCCGTAGTACTACTAGTCGTTCGACAACAACGTGCGATAACGTTAACGCAGTAGTAGTAGTAGCGCCTGAACGAGAATTGATAGATTTGACCGAAAAAGTGAAAGAAGTGTACGATAACGTCGTCGTAGCCGTCGTCTTAGATGACATGGCTCATAATAATAGTAATAATAATAATCAACAAGAAAATGATAAAAGTGCCGTAGAAATGCTTCGCGAAATTGAAGATGCGCTCGAACGTTATTTCGTTGAAGTTGAAAAAATGCCAACCGAAATCGTCGCCGAGCGCGAACGCAAAATTGAAAAAGAGAGAAGGCATAGAAATAGAGAGTTGAAAATGCAAAGACAAAAAGCGGAACAAGAAGCGCGACTGGAGAAAGCTATGCAACGCGCATCGGCTCCTGCGAGAGAAAAAAAGGTTGGAAAGCCAATCATGTTTCGCTCGCGTTTGCGAGCAGAAAAAGACGACTCGAACAAAATAAAAAGCGCCGTTCAAGACTTGGCGAAACGGAAACAACGCCAAGAAGATATAGAGCTCAGAGCGTTTATGAATCGCGAATTTTAATGATTATTACATGCATATATAAAACAATTAAAAGGGTGGGAGAAACGGAATACGTGGCAATTTCTCGGCCATATCGTATAGAGAAACGCAAATTTCCAACGCGATGAGGACTATAATCGTCCATTCTAGAAAATCGCTCTTTCTGTTTTGCAAAATTTCCAAGTAAAACTTCACTTGCGTTTGAATCAAGTTCAGTTTATAGTCCAAGTCTTGAAATCGATCTTCGAGTTCGAAATCTTGGCGTAAACCTTCCCAAACTATGTTATACTGCGCGAATTGCCAAGCAGTATCTGACCTTCCTAAAAGTCCTAATTTCGTGATGAGTTCGGTCAAAGTGTTGTTGTTTTCCGCAACGAGCGAAAACAAGCGCTTCTTTGAAATATTCAAATCACCAGTAAGTTCCGTACTTTTGTTCAGTTTCGAAAATATTTCAAGCATCGCGTCGACTTTTTGTTCGTAATGTTCCAACGCGACCGTTTGCGCTAAAACGGCGCTAATGACGCTGATATTGTTCACATCTAATCGTTTCAGAACGATGTGATCAGATTCGAGCTTTGCCCATTCGTCTAATCTCGGCGAGACTTTAACCATGTAATCTTCAGTCATTGGATATGAAAGCGGTGTCTCGACAAAATTTTTCGTCAATTCTAAACATTCTTCTCTTTCCTTCGCGCCTACGTTATAAAATACAACCGAGCCGAACTTGAAGACGACCATGTATCTCATCAAATCCGTACTCGGAATTCGCGTTGTCGTAGAAGTAGTCGACGTTTGCGCGTCTTCGGCATCTTTCTCAAGCTTTTCAAACGCCTGCGCGAAACCGCTTTCGACGTCTGTGTTATTATTATTGTTATTTATACCCTTCATCTTAAACGCGTCTTCGGCTGCTTTTTGCAAACTCGCCAAAGTCAATTTCTCGTTCGATGCGCTATCGATTTTGTTAGTATCGCTACTGCTACTATTATTATTACTATTACTACCACCACTACTACTGCTACTATAATTATCATTATTACTACGATGATGATGATTAAGATTAAAATTAAAATTATCATCGCTCACGAGCTCGGCCGATCTTCTCGCCGCTAACCGAATCACAACGCACTCTCTCGTAAACTCCTTCGGATACGTCGGCAACTCTCTCGCCAATCTCCTAAAATCAACCGTACTTCCGATATAATACGCTCTCACTGGTAACGAATAATCAAGCCTACTCGATGAATGACTCGCGTTCGCGTTCGCGTTCGCGTTCGACGAATGCTCTTGATGTTCATGATCCGCGTTCGCGTTCGACCCGAACTCATCGATCATCATCTCTCGTTGCTCTCGCTCGACTTCGGCAACGGCTTTGTTCCAAGCCGCGTCTTCGGCCGTATCGAACACGCCCGGCGTCGCCGGTGGGTTCATCTCTCTCTTCTTCGTCTGTCTCCTGGTCATATTATTCGCAGTA
>Ga0114998_10000480_pt1 | contig 29425 bp, 28 predicted proteins | sample ArcticOcean_MG_C_5_FD_87044 | JGI IMG/M metagenome (GOLD analysis project Ga0114998, IMG submission 87044) | Marine microbial communities from western Arctic Ocean - ArcticOcean_MG_CB4_138 | ecosystem: Environmental > Aquatic > Marine > Oceanic | place: Arctic Ocean: Canada Basin | collected... | reverse complement strand
TTCCTATAGAGCCGTGGTAGACCACCACGTTGATAGGCTGGATGTGGAAGCGCAGTAATGCGTGTAGCTGACCAGTACTAATAGCTCAATTGGCTTGATTTATGCACTGAAAAAAATTTTTGTGATTGTAAAGAGAATTGATATTTTATTTTATGGCCCCAGTCTTAAAAGCTGGGGTTTATTTTGAGAGTTTTTTTAGATAGCTTACCTATTTTGCTATCATCTTTATAGATATTGTTCATTAGTTTTGCCGCCTCTTTAGGGGAATGTTTAAAACAAAGCTTTAATATATCCATCCAATTACTATTATTATTTTTTCTTATTTTTTCAATTTGATTAATTATAGAAAGGTAATAATCAGTTTTTGTATTTTTTTTTTCATAATTATAAAATTTTCTTGATTTTTTATCTTAATATAATCGAGAGACTTAAACAAAGAAATTTATTTTTTATTATCTTTATTTACTAACGAATATAGATTTTCTTTTTTAAATTTATTTTCTGCAGCTAAAAGGATTCTTTTTGATAACCCTTTATCTCTAAATTTATGTGAAATCGCTATTGATATGAAGGTTTTTATATCTTTGCTATCAAATCTAACATATCCAATATTAGCACCATTTTTAGATTTAAAGATATAGCCAATATACTTCAATAAAATTTTAAATAAAAGATCACCTATAAATATTTCAAAAGATGAACCACTAAAACCAATTGTGTTGAAGAACTTAAATTAGCACTCAAAACTTCATTTTTAAAAGATCTATTATTAATTTATTTATTAGAAATATCTTTAAGTATTATTTAATTAAAAAAAGTATATTAATTAAACAGAACCATATTAAGATTAAATTAATTTGAATAAAATTCCTTTTACCACGGAATTATCATCTGAGTGCTTTTTTAACACCTCGTCTTCTACTTGTAAATTATCATTCCAAACCTCAAATATTTCATACAAATCTGATAAGTAATTTATAATTTTTGTCTCACTGAAACTCCAAATTGGAAATGAAGCTTCATAAATATTTTTTGGTACAATTTGAATTAAAATTTCATCTTTATCTAAACTGGTAGTAGGTGTTCGAGTAATTAGTATAAAAGGAGGCTTTGTAGATTTAATTTTATCTAAAATTTCATAGGGATTTTCTATATAACACAATGAACCATTAAGCATTATTACGTCAATATCAAATTCAATTGATGAAATAGACTCATAGAAATTTAAAATATTATCCTGAAATTCAGAGCGCCCAATCTTGACATATTCTGATTGTTCAACTATTCCCCATTTCTTAGGTATAGAGAGAGCATCTAAATATTTTTTATTTTGGTGATAAGTAGTGCCTAAAGCTCCTCCAAAATCAACCACATTGAGTTTTTTTTGCCTATTAGCTATTAATAATAATGCTGAAAGTAACGGCCAATCATATTGTATTGTATCAAATATTACTGAGTCACGCTCATAAGTAATTTTTTTATCCCTGACTAATCTTGCAGCATGTAAGGTTTTGGAAAAAATATCTTTATTTTCATAAGATGTTGTTTTTGATAAGGCCTCATTCCAATTATTAAATCCTCTTATAAAACTTTTTTTTAAAAAAAATTTTCTATATAATTCTATAAAAAAGGGTGGAATTAATAATTTTAATAATTTTCTCATAATTATTTATTTGGTTAATAAAATTATACAATTTAACATTTTATTCCTTATATAGATCAACAATATACATTCATCCATTTATAATATATAGAATAGGTTACAAATTTAATTTAATATCAATATTAATGAAAAAAGCTTTAATAACTGGAATAACAGGTCAAGATGGATCTTATCTTGCAGAACTCTTATTAAAAAAAGGTTATTTAGTACATGGTATTAAGAGAAGAGCTTCTCTAATAAATACAGCTAGAATTGATCATTTATATCAAGATCCTCATGTAAAAAATCCTAAACTAATTCTACATCATGGTGATTTAACAGATACTACATCTTTAATAAGAATTGTTCAGGAGATTAAACCAGATGAAATCTATAATTTAGCTGCACAAAGTCATGTTGCGGTTTCATTTGAAGAACCAGAATATACAGCAAACTCAGATGCTCTTGGAGCACTAAGAATTTTAGAGGCTATTAGAATTCTAAAGTTGGAAAAAAAAACAAAATATTATCAAGCCTCAACTTCTGAATTATTTGGAGCCGTAAGAGAAACTCCACAAAATGAAAATACTCCTTTTTATCCAAGAAGTCCTTATGGTGTTGCAAAACTTTATGCATATTGGATAACAGTAAATTATAGAGAAGCCTATGGAATTTATGCTTGTAACGGTATTTTGTTTAATCATGAAAGTCCAGTTAGAGGAGAAACATTTGTAACAAGAAAAATAACAAGAGCCTTAACAAGAATTAAATTAGGTTTACAAAAAAAATTATTTATTGGAAACCTTAATGCATTAAGAGATTGGGGACATGCTAGAGACTTTGTGGAAGCGCAGTGGCTGATGTTACAACAAAAAACTCCTGAAGACTTTATAATTGCAACTGGAAAACAATACTCTGTTCGCGAATTTATCAATGTTGCCTCAAAAAAATTAGGTATGAAAATTAACTGGAGAGGAAAAGATTTAAATGAAGTTGGGATATGTAATGGACAAGAAATTATAAAAGTAGACTCAAGATACTTTAGACCCTTAGAAGTTGAAACTTTGTTAGGTGATTCAAGTAAGGCGAAAAGAAAACTAAAATGGTCTCCTAAAATATCATTTGAACAGCTAGTAAAAGAAATGATCGATCATGATTTAGAATTAGCAAAAAATAACACTCTAAATAATGATTAAGTTAAAACGTAAAATTAATTAACTTATAAACCAAAAAAATGTCTAAACCACAAATATTTGTAGCTGGCCACAAAGGTATGGTTGGTTCTGCATTGATACGTTTTTTGAAAGAAGGTAATAATGAACTTATATTAAGGGATAGAAAAGAACTTGATTTATTAAATCAAGAAGATGTTCAAAATTTCTTTAAATACGAGAAAATTGATCAAGTTTATCTAGCTGCCGCAAAAGTTGGTGGGATTCATGCAAATAATACTTACCCTGCAGAATTTATTTATGAAAATTTGATGGTCCAAAATAACATAATTTATAATGCATTTTTAAATGGAGTTAAAAAATTATTATTCTTAGGATCAAGTTGTATTTATCCAAAAAATGCCACTCAGCCTATGAAGGAGGAGGAATTATTAACTGGAAAATTAGAACCAACAAATGAACCATATGCAATAGCAAAAATTGCGGGCATTAAATTGTGTGAAAGCTTTAACCGTCAGTATGGAAAAAGTCATGGTATTGATTATAGATCTGTAATGCCCACAAACCTTTATGGGCCTGGAGATAATTATCATCCTGAAAATAGTCATGTAATACCTGGATTAATTCATAGGTTTCATAATTCAAAAATTAATAATGCATCTAATATTTCTATTTGGGGAACTGGAACACCAAAAAGAGAATTTTTATATGTTGACGATATGGCAAGAGCTTCAATTCATCTAATGAATCTAGACGTTAAAACTTATTATGGCCATGTCTCAGAAAGATGTAGCCACATAAATGTTGGAAGTGGTGAAGATCTTACCATCAAACAGCTTGCAGAAACTATAAAGGAGGTTGTAGGATTCAAAGGAGAGATTAAATTTGATTTAGATAAACTTGATGGAAGTCCTAGAAAATTTTTAAGTACTGAAAAAATAAAGAATATTGGATTTAAACATGAAGTAAGTTTGAAGGAAGGATTAATCAAAACATATCAAGAATATAAAATAAATAATGCAAAATTTTAAAAAATTAATATTTTTACTTACCTCTCAAGAACTAAAAAGTGCAAGTTTTTTATTATTAATGGTTATAATAATGGCATTACTTGAGATGATTGGAGTAGCATCTATATTACCTTTTATAGCTGTTATTACGAATCCAGAAATTGTAGAGTCAAATTCAATCTTAAATAAAATTTATCTAGTTTTTGGTAAATACGGTGTCGAAAATATACAACAGTTTCTTTTTGTTTTAGGTATTTGTCTATTTGTGCTTTTTGTTATTTCACTTACCGTTAAGGCTGTTACATACTATTTGCAAGTTAGATTTGTTCAAATGTGTGAATATAAAATTGGAAAACGTCTAGTTGAAGGATATCTGCATCAGCCTTATAGCTGGTTTTTAAATCGTCATAGTGCTGAACTTGGTAAAACTATTTTATCTGAGATATCTCGTGTAATTTCAGGAGCTATAAGTCCAATGATGGATTTGATTTCAAGAGGCATGCTTGCGATTGCAATTATTTTTTTATTAATTATTGTTGATCCTAAACTTGCATTAATTGTTGGTATGTCGCTTGCAAGTGCATATGGGCTTATTTTTTATTTTATAAGAAATTATCTTAAAAGAATTGGTAAAGAAAGTTTAAGAAATAATGAACTTCGTTTTACAGCTATTAGTGAGGCTTTTGGTGCTTCAAAAGAAATTAAGGTTGGAGGATTTGAACAAACCTATATTAGACGTTTTTCTCAAGCAGCTAAAATTTTTGCTCAAAATATAGCCTATGCACAAATTACAAGCCAATTGCCTCGCTTCATTTTAGAAGCTATTGCTTTTGGGGGAATCTTATTGATAGTACTTTATAAGATGGGTCAAACAGACAGTTTTAATAACGCTTTACCCATCATAAGTTTATATGTTTTTGCTGGCTATCGATTGATGCCTGCTCTTCAACAAATCTATACATCTTTTACCTCACTTACTTTTTCTAGCGCTTCTCTAGACAAATTATATAACGATATCAAAAGTCTTAAACCATATAATATAAATCCTGATCAAAATTTTATATCTTTAAATCAAGGAATCATTTTAAAAAATGTTCATTATAAATATCCAGATGCTTCAAGATCATCCTTAGAAGATATAAGTTTAAATATTCCTGTTAAAACCACCGTTGGGTTAGTTGGAGCTACAGGTAGTGGCAAAACAACTACTATTGACATTATTTTAGGGTTATTTGAAGCTCAAAAGGGTACTTTAGAGGTGGATGGGAAAATAATTACAAAGGAAAATTCAAGATCTTGGCAAAAATCTATTGGTTATGTTCCTCAACACATTTATCTCTCTGATGGCACGATTGCAGCCAACATTGCATTTTGCGTTGACTCTAATGATATCAATCAAGAAGCAGTTGAAAAAGCAGCTAAAATTGCAAATATACATGATTTTATTTCAGAAGAATTACCAAAACAATACCAAACTACAATTGGAGAACGTGGCATTAGATTATCAGGTGGACAACGTCAAAGAATAGGAATTGCTCGAGCTTTATACAATAATCCTTTAGTACTTGTTCTTGATGAAGCAACAAGTGCTTTAGATAATCAAACAGAAAAAGTTGTGATGGAGGCAATAAATAATCTTGGCAAAAATTTAACTATTATTTTAATTGCTCACCGTTTAAGTACAGTAAAAAATTGTGATAAAATTTTTTTATTAGAAAAAGGCCAATTAAAAAACGAAGGAACTTTTAAAGAACTAGTTAAATATAATATTGATTTTGGAGTAAATGCTAATGATAATTAAACAAAAAATTTTTAAAAAACAAATATGCTATACTTCCATATATATGTTATATTAACTTAATGATAAATATTCTAAAAAACTCCTCTATTTTAATCACTGGTGGAACAGGATCTTTTGGTCAAAGTTTTGTGCCTCTTACACTTAAAAAATATAATCCAAAACGTTTGGTTATTTTTTCACGTGATGAGATGAAACAATGGGAAATGGCTAAAATTTATAAAGATGACCCAAGAGTACGTTTTTTTATAGGAGATGTTCGAGATAAAGACAGACTTCATCGAGCTTTACATAACATAGATTTTGTGGTTCATGCTGCAGCAACTAAAATTGTATCAACAGCAGAATACAATCCATTTGAATGTATCAAAACAAATATTAATGGAGCTATGAATATAATTGATGCAAGTATTTCCCAAGGTGTTAAACGTGTCGTCGCACTATCTACCGATAAAGCCAGTAGTCCAGTAAATCTTTATGGGGCAAGCAAACTTGCTTCTGATAAATTATTTGTTGCAAGTAATTCATCTTATGCAGCGGGGCACAAAACTATTTTTTCTGTTGTACGTTACGGGAATGTAATGGGATCACGGGGCTCAATTATACCATATTTTTTATCTATTAGAAAAAATGAATTTTTGCCGATAACAGATTTAAGAATGTCACGATTTATGATTACACTTGAACAAGGTGTATCTTTAGTCTGGCATTCTTTAAAAGATATGATGGGAGGAGAAATTTATGTTAAAAAAATCCCATCTATGAAAGTAACTGACATAGCCAAAGTGATATCACCTAATGCAAAGCATAAGATTGTAGGTATACGGCCAGGAGAAAAAATTCATGAACAAATGATAAGTTCAGAAGACTCTATCTCGACTTATGAGTATAGTGATTATTTTAAAATTTTGCCCCAAATTAATGATTGGTTGAATGATAAAAAACGCTTTAAAAATGGTCGAAAAGTAAAAGATGGTTTTAATTACACAAGTGACAATAATATTGAATGGATGACAAAATCAAATCTAAAAAAATGGATTAATATTAATAAAAAATAAAATTGGAAATATTTAATATATGATACCTTATGGCCATCAAGAAATTAATAACGAAGATATTAATGAAGTAAAAAAAGTTTTAAAATCTTTTTTTTTGACTCAAGGTCCTACAATTTCAAAGTTTGAAAAAGCAGTAGCAACTTACACTGGTGCATCTTATGCTGTGGCTGTTAACAGTGCTACAAGTGCCCTTCATCTTGCATGCATTGCTTTAGACCTTGGAAAAAATGACTATTTGTGGACTTCCCCAAATTCATTTGTTGCTAGTGCTAATTGTGCTCTCCATTGTAATGCAAACGTTGACTTTGTTGATATTGACCCAAAAACTTACAACATGTCTATTGAGTCATTAGAAAAAAAATTAGTATCTGCTAAAAAAAATGGAAAATTGCCCAAAATAGTTATGCCAGTACATTTTGCTGGACAACCTTGTGATATGATTTCTATACATAAATTATCAAAACGTTATAAATTTAAAATTATTGAGGATGCTTCGCACGCAATTGGATCCACTTATAACAAAATTAAAGTTGGATCTTGTTTACATAGCGATATAACTGTATTTAGTTTTCATCCTGTAAAAATAATTACCACGGGCGAGGGTGGAATCGCACTCACTAATAATTTAAAAATAAAAAATAGATTAAGTTATTTAAGAACTAGTGGTGTAACAAAAAGTAAATCTAAAATGCAAAATACTCCCAATGATGAGATTTGGAATTATCAACAAATAGAACTTGGATATAATAATAGATTGACAGATATTCAAGCAGCGCTTGGTTTAAGTCAAATAAAACGCCTTGATAATTATATAAAGAAAAGACACTTTATTGCCAAGCGTTATGATAAAGCTTTTTCTAAATTTCCCATAAAAATTCCATGGCAATCTCCAAATATTTATTCAAGCTATCATTTATATCCAATCTGTATTAATAAAAAAAAATGTGGAAAATCTCAAAAACAATTATATGACTTTTTGTTAAAAAAAAATATAGGGGTAAATATTCATTATATGCCAATATATTTACATCCGTTTTATAATTCAAAAAAATTTTCAAGAGGTTATTGCAAACAGGCCGAAGATTATTTCAAGTCTACTATATCTATACCTATTTTTCAGGGACTAAGTTTAAAAGATCAAAATAAAGTAATTAAATTAATTTCAAATTTTTTTTATAATGGAAATTAAAAAAATTAGATATCCTCTCTTAATTGATAAAAAAATGATAGGGGATGGTAATCCGTGTTATATAACTTTTGAAATAGGTCCTACACACGAGGGACTAGAGTCAGCAAAAAGATTGATTAAATTTGCATCAGAAGCAGGAGCTGACGCAGTAAAATTTCAAATTTTCAATCCAGATCGACTAATTTCAAATAGAAAACAACTTTTTTCTTATGGAGTTTTGAAAAATCGTCAAACAGGAGAAATAGAAACTATAGAAGAGCCTCTTTATGATATTTTTAAAAGACGATGGATGAGCAATAACGATTGGATAGACATAAAGAAATATTGTGATGAATTAGCTATTGCTTTTTTTGCAACAGTTGGTTTTGAAGAAGAGATAAAACTTTTAGAAGAACTAAATTGTCATTCTATTAAAATAGCCTCAGCTGATGTAAATCATCTTCCTTTAATAAGACGTGCTGCTAGAACAGGTATGTGTATTCAGCTTGATACAGGAATGTCATCAATTCAAGAAATAGAACAAGCTGTAGATGTAATTAATTCAGAAGGTAATAAAAATATCATTATTCATCAATGTCCTTCGGGATATCCTGCACGGTTAGAAAGTATAAATTTAAAGATGATAACCACGTTAAAACAAAATTTTCCTTATCCAATAGCTTTTTCAGACCACAGTCCTGGATATGAAATGGATATAGCAGCCATCGCTCTAGGTGCTAATATGATTGAGAAGACCATCACAGAAAATAGAATGATAAGAAGTGTAGAACATATTATGTCAATTGAACCAAATGAAATGAAACTTTTTGTTAAACAGATTAGAGACTTAGAGATTGCATTAGGTGATGGGAAGAGAAAGATGTCTGAAATTGAATTAAAAAAAAGAGCTGAAAATAGAAGAAGCCTATTTTTAATTGAGCCAGCAAAAAAAGGACAGCAAATTATTGATTGTAAAATTGAGTTTAAAAGACCAGGTTTTGGTATCTCTCCAGATCAATTTGAAACAATAAAGAAAAAAAAACTTAACAAAGATCTTGAAACAAACTATATGATTAATTTTAACGACTTGGAGTAAGATCATTAATGAGCTCAATAAAATTAAATAATGAGTAAGATGGATACGGTTGTTCGATGTGGGCTTATAAGACAAAAGTATATAGAAATACTAATTACACTATGTTTTTTTGTTTATTTTTATAATAAGAAAAAAATTAATCTCAAAAAAATATTTATATGAAATTGTGTGTAATACCTGCAAGAAGTAACAGTAAACGAATTCCAAAAAAAAATATAAAAAATTTTTGTGGTCAATCAATGATTGTTTATTCAATTAAAACTGCCATAAAATCAGGTTGCTTTGACAATGTAGTTGTTTCAACTGATGATATAAAAATAGCCAAGATTGCAAAATCTTTTGGAGCAAGCGTTCCATTTTTACGTCCTAAAAAATTAGCAAGCGATAGTGCTAGTGTTAATTCAGTTCTAAAACATGCAATAGAATGGTTTAATAGCCACATGCAACTACCATCTGAGGTATGTTGTATCTATGCAACAGCTCCTTTTTTAAGCCCTTTTGCAATTAGAAAGGCTTATAATCAAATGAAACGCTTGGATGCTGATTATTGTTTTTCGGCAACTAGTTTTGATTATTCAATACAAAGAGCTATTAAGATTACGAAAGAAAATCGAATTAAAATGCTTAATCCAAAATATATTAAAACAAAATCACAATACTTAGAAGAAGCCTTCCATGATGCTGGTCAATTTTATTGGGGTAAAGCAAAATCATGGATAGCAGAAAAACCTATACTTTCAAAAAATGCAACTGCATATATTTTGCCCAGGCACTTAGTTCAAGATATAGATACACCAGAAGATTGGAAACGTGCAGAATTGATGTATTTTGCTTTAAAGAAAAATAAAGAAATAAATTAAAGTAATTTTTTATTAATTAATTTATTAAATAGACAAAATAAATTTTATTGATATAACTGTAATTTCTAAATTTTAAAAATTCTATAAATTAATTTATAACATGGCTATACTTCTTTTTATTACCTCAGATAAAATCAAAAGAGAGCCTTATGATAAAGTATTTGCTGATCATGGACCAGTGATTTATGGAACACATGAAGAAGAAGAAATTTTTTTTGACGGTAGTGATTTAAATTTTAATGGCGCCCGTCCCTCAGAGATGGAAAAAAGTGGAATTATAGAATACGCGGAAACATATAAAAAAAATACTGAAGAAATATATCACAAAGCAAGAAAAGAATTATTTGATGAATATTGCTACTATTTAACGAGGGTAAATGGAAATTATTTAGGGGGTATTTATGATTATTTATATTACCTAAGAATACACGTAAAAGCAGCAATAAGATTTTTAAACGAAAATAATATAAAATTTATTGTCAGTGGATTTCCAGCAGCGGGATTTGATAATGTTCTTTACTTTGTAGCAAAAGAAATGAAAATTGATCGTGTAGGAGTTTGTCAATTTCACAACAATAATTTTTTTTGGGTAACAGATAGCAGCGATATTGGAACTTATTCTACTTCGTTACCTATATTTACATCACAGAATATACAAGTTCAAAAAAAAGTACATGATCCTTATTATATAGTTAGAAAACTCCAATTGGAGAAAAAATCTTTTTTCCATTTATTCAGAAAATATGTCTTGCAATTAAAAGAACTTATTTCACCAATATATTATGCAATGAATTTTTGTAAAATGATAATAAAATATAATTTTAATCAGAAGCTCTACATGTCATCTGATTGGTTGAGTTTAGGAAATATGTCAAGATTTCTTGCTTACAAATATATTCAAAAAACTTCAAATTTATTTAGATCAAAACTTGAAAAAAAAATTTTACCAAAAAAAAATAAATCATTAAAAATAATATTTTGTTTAAAACATCAAGCTGAGGCAACTGAGGCTTTCTCAAATTTATATTGTTATGATCAGTTATTAATAATAGATAAACTAAAAAACATATCTAGTCCAAATACAGAGATTTATATAAAAGAACATAGATCAGTAAATTTTATGGAACCTATGGCTAGAGCTAATTTTTGGAACTCAATTTCAAAAAAAGAAAATGTTTTTGTATTACCAGCTGAATATAAAGCATCAGAATTAATCGAAAACTTTGATATAGTTGCAAGCATTGATGGCACAATTGGCTGGGAAGCTATCAGAAGTTTAAAACCAGTTATCACTTTTGGAAAACCATGGTATTTATTGATGCCAGGAGTTTTTGAGGCTGAGAGAATTACAAATATAGAAGAGGTTTTAAAAGAGAAATGGACTTTAGGAGATATTAATACAACTTTTGTTAAATTAACAAAAAAAATGGCCAAAGGTTATGTTGTACATGTAGATAAAAATCTTAGTTATGTTAATGCATGCGATGAATTTACAAATTATAAACATTTAACTGAAAATGAAAAAATAAAAAGACTTTCAAATAATGATCAAGTGGTGGCAGATTCACTTTATCAAATTTTTTTAAATATTTATTTAAATCCCAAGAGCGCAAAAATATAATAAATTATAAATTTATTTTATAATTAGATCAAATATAAATATTTTTTTATTTTAATATAGAAGATATAATTTTATGAATTTCATAAACACTAAGTTGAAACCTATTTCCAATTTGATTAGAGTGTAATCCAGCAGCAACATGTGAGCCTAGCAATGCTTCATAGTCAGAAAAATTTTGCGAAATTTTAAAGGTAAAAAACATTGATAAAAAAATATCTCCTGCCCCAGTGCTATCTACAGAGCTATTTATTACACTTGGTACATGAATGGTTTTGCCTTTTTTCCATAGAAAACACCCCTTTTTTCCTTGAGTGACAATTAAGTAGTTAAATTTTTTAAAAAGTTTTGCATGACTTTTAATGAGTTTTTCAATTTTATCCTCTCTATTTTTTGCAATTAATCTTAATTCAGGCTCATCCATACTAATCATTTTTCCTGATTTAAATTTGTCTGCTAAATTATAACCAAAATTGTAAGAATTTGATTGACAATTAATAGTTAATTTTTTTGACAAAGATTTAACGAAATTAACTAATTTATGATTAGAATAAACATACCCATAATCAAATAATAATATTTCATCATAATATTTTTCTAATTTATTAATTTTATTGACTACTTTTAGCTCTTCTGCAGTTGAAAATTTATCCTTCTCATTAAAATTATTCTGAAAAAGTCTTTGATTTGAATAATTATCCACATATCTAATTTTTTTTATTAACTTATTTTTAGTTTTAATATGTGCTATTTTTATATCTTTATTAAGATATTTTTTTATTTTGTTTAAATCTTTATATTCACCACAGAATAACAATGTAATATTTTTAAAAAATAAATTTAAGAATTTTGCAACTAATAAAACACCTCCTGCACTTCCTTCTTCTTTTAGATATTTGGTCGAAATATTATTACTTTTATTTGATTTTCCAGAAGATTCCACAAACTTAATAACATCAATTATGGGATCACCAATAATTAGTATTTTGCTTTTTATCTTATCATGAGTAAGTTTAAGTAAATTTTGCTGAAAATTTTTTTTATCTATTTTTTTTAAAATTTTTTTTACATCATTATTGATGTAATCAAAAGTATTGTTAGCTATTGAGCTTGAGGAGTGTAATTCTGATTTAGTAAATAAAATTTTTCCTCCATATTGTTCCACAGTTTTTTTTTCAACCAGTATTTGTCTGCTCAAGTCATTTTTCAAATTTTTATAGTCTTTACCTTTTATATAATAGTCAGGTTTTATAGTTTTTAAATTATTAACAGCAGTCTTATAATCACTTACAATTACTTCATCTATATATTTAATAGATTTTAAAACTTCTATTCTTTTTTGAAGGTTGAATATCGGTTTTCCTGGTCCTTTATTTACAAACTTATCTGAGGTGATAGAAATAATTAGATAATCAACTTTCGATTTTGCTTCTTTAAAGTAAAGTATATGCCCATAATGTATTATATCAAAAACGCCATGAATCATCCCAATGGTTTTCTTTTGAGTAATAAATTTTTTTCTATTTGATTCCATGGATATTTTTTTTAGTAATAGTTTATTTTTATAATTTGTTTAAAAGATTATTATATGATTTACTTGATATAAAGCATAATTAATATATTTACTATTTTTAAAAACTTATTAAATTCAACTTAATTTTATAAAAAAACTTAATTATTATATTTTTAATTTAAAAATGAGAGAAATTGATTTACTAAAAAATTACCCAAAAACAAATAGAGATTTGAACCAAGCATCAATACAAAGAACAGATGAAGTGAGGTTGGTTGCTAGAAAATTTGATAAAGATTTTTTTGATGGAGATAGAAAATACGGATATGGGGGTTACAACTATAATCCAAGGTTTTGGACAAGTGTTGTCAAAGATTTTTCTGATTACTATAAATTAAAAGATGGTTCTAAAATTTTAGATATTGGATGTGGTAAAGGGTTCATGATTTATGATTTTCTACAACATAACAATAAATATATTGTTAAAGGTATAGATATTTCAGATTATGCAGTTGAAAATTCTATGCCTGAAGTAAAAGACAACGTAGAAGTGGGTAATGCAAAAGAACTAAAGTTTGAAGATAACTTTTTTGATTTGGTTATTTCAATTAATACAATACATAATTTGGAAAAAGAAGACTGTGCTACGTCATTGAGAGAAATTGAAAGAGTCTCTAAAAAAGATAAATTTATAATTGTAGATGCTTTTAAAGATGTAGAAGAAAAAAAAAGAATGTTTGCTTGGAACCTAACCGCAAAAACTATAATGCATGTTGATAAATGGAAACTTTTTTTTAAGGAGAATGGTTATACGGGAGATTATTTTTGGTTTACTCCATGAAGCTTACTAAAAAAGAATTAATTAGATATTATCATAAATTATATAAAATTCGTGAAACAGAATTGAGAATCGCAGAAGAATACCCAAATCAAGAAATGAGATGTCCGGTCCATCTTTCTATAGGTCAAGAAGCTCCTGCGGCTGCAGTGAATATTTTTTTAAAAAAAAATGATTATGCCATAAGTTATCATAGGGCGCATGCTCACTATATTGCAAAAGAGGGTGACCTAAAAAAGATGATTGCTGAGATTTATGGAAAAGAAAGTGGCTGCAGTTCAGGAGCTGGTGGATCAATGCACCTTATTGATTTAAAAAAAAAATTTCTAGGAAGTACGGCAATTGTTTCAAGCTCAATACCTGTCGGGGTTGGTTATGCCTATTCAATGAAATATTATAATAATGATTCAAGAATTTGTATTTATATAGGTGATGCAAGTTGTGAAGAGGGAGTATTTTTTGAGTCTTTAAATTTTGCAATATTAAAAAAATTACCAATTATATTTTTTTGTGAAAATAACAAGTATTCTGTATATTCGAATTTAGAACAAAGACAGCCAAAAAATAGAAAATTATATAAACTTGCAAAATCTTTTGGAATTGATTCCTTTCATCTCAGCTCTAAAGACCCAGTAAAATTTTGCTCAAATTTAAAAAAAATTATGATGATAAAAAAACCTCTATTTATAGAAGTCGATACTTATAGATATTACGAACATTGTGGACCAAATAAAGATGATAATTTGAATTATAGACCCAAAAAAGAGATAGAATTTTGGACTAAAAGAGATCCTATAGATTTAACTGAAAAATATTTATTAAAAAACAAAGTTTTAGAAAAAGAAGATTTGATGAAAATAAAAAAAAAAATATCAAAAGAAATTTCTGATGCTTTTATTTTTGCAAAAAAAAGTAAAAAACCCAATTATGAGCAATACCTAAAGTTGAAAAATTATTAAATGAAAAAAAATTACATATTTTCAGAGGTTGTAAATCTGACTTTAAAAGAAATCATGAAATCGAATAGTAAAACAGTTTTGTTTGGATTGGGTGTTGATGATCCAAAAGGTATATTCGGCACAACAAAAGATCTTAAAGAAATTTATGGTAAAAAACGAGTTTTCGATATGCCTGCATCAGAAAATGCAATGACAGGTGTCGCAATTGGAATGAGTTTGAACAAAATGATACCCATAATGAATCATCAAAGAATGGACTTTTTTCTATTAGCAATGGACCAGCTTATAAATAATGCTGCAAAGTGGAAATATATGTTTGGAGGACAACAAAAAACACCAATTATTATAAGATTAATTGTTGGTAGAGGTTGGGGCCAAGGACCTACGCATTCGCAAAATTTTCAAAATATGTTCGCAAGTGTACCTGGCTTAAAAATATATATTCCTTCATTTCCCTCAACGATTAGAAATATTTTGCATGCCGCTATTAAAAGTTCAGATCCAGTTTTAATTATTGAACACAGATGGCTACATTATATGAATGAAAAAATTGATTTTAAAATTAAACCAAAAAAAATTGATTGTATTAAAAAAATTAAAAATGGAAAAGATTTAACAATAATTTCTAGCTCTTACTCAACTTTTGAAATTTTAAAACTTTACGATGATTTAAAGAAAAATAACATTAGCATCGAGCATTTAGATATTAATTCGCTTAAACCATTTAATATGGATTTGCTTTATAATTCAGTTAAGAAAACTGGAAAATTATTAATCTTAGATAATAGCGTTCATAAATATTGTTCTTTTGGAAGTCATTTAATTGCCGAATTAGTATCGAGAAAAAAAAATATATTTAAAAGAGAGCCAGTAAATTTAAATTTACCAGATATTCCTACGCCAACTAGCTATCATCTATCAAAATATTTTTATTATAATTCAGAAGATATATGCAAAGAAATAGGAAAATTATTAAATAAAAAAATAACATTACCCAAAAATATACACAAACATGATATTCCCGATCCAAAATTCAGAGGTCCTTTTTGAAAACAAAAGTCTTAATATTAGGTGCCTCGAGTTTTGCAGGCTCTAGTTTTATAAACTTTTTGATTCAAAAAAGTAGATATAAAATATTAGGAACCTATAACTCAAAAAAAAATTTAAAAAAATTAATTTTTAAAAAAAGTTTAAATAAATTTAAATTAATTAAATTAGATTTAAATAGAGAAAAAAATTCGCTACTTAAAATTGTGAAATCATTTAAACCAGAATATATTTTTGATTTTGCTTCTGTGTGCATGGTAAATGAAAGCTGGGATGCTCCAGATTATTACTTTAGAGTAAATTTAAATTCTAAAATTAATTTTATACAAAATATGCATAATTTACCTTTCATTAAAAAATTTATATATGTTGGTACTCCAGAAATATTTGGATCAACATTAAAACCAGTAAAAGAAAATTCTTTAATTTTTAATCCAAGTACTCCTTACGCAATATCAAAGCTTTCATTTGAGCAATTTTTGATGGCGTATCAAAAAAACTATGGCAGTAAAGTTATCATTACTAGATTTTCAAATTTTTATGGAAGAGGTCAGTTGGAACATCGATTAATACCTAAAGTATTGAAATGTATTAAAAATAATTTAAAATTTCCTATTCATGGAAAAGGTTTAACAAAAAGAGATTTTATTTTTGATGAAGATTTTAATGATGCTTTTTATAAAGTTCTTAAAAAAGGAAAGCCAGGAAAAATTTATCATTTTTCCACTAATTATTATGTAAGTATCAAAAGTATAGTAGAAATTATCTGTAAATCTAAAAATGTAAAATTTCAAGACATTGTCTATAAAGTTTCAGACAGAAAAGGAAAAGATAAATACTATTTTTTAGACTGCAACAAAACGTCTAAAGAATTAAAATGGACACCCAAAAATAAACTTATACAAGGTTTGAATAAAACAATTAAATACTATGATAAAGATCTATGAATAAAAACTTTTTAGTTGAACAATATATAAATGATAAAAAAATAAACATCTCTCACAATTATTTAAGTGAACAATTTTTTGATTATAAAAAAATTTTTAAAAAAATTGAGAAAGTAATCAAATTTAATGATTTTACTTTAGGTACAGAGGTAGATGAATTTGAAAAAAATATTGAAAAATTATTAAAGACTAAATACGTGGTAGCGGTAGGAAGTGGTACTGATGCTTTGATGTTAAGTTTAAAAGCTTTGGGGGTAAGAGAAGGTGATGAAGTAATCACAACACCTTATACCTTTTATGCAACAATAGGAGCAATTGTAACTGCCGGAGCTAAACCTGTCTTTGTTGATGTCGATGAAGATTATAACATTAATGTTGATAAAATTGAGAGTAAGATAAACAAAAAGACTAAAGCGATTTTACCGGTACATTGGAGTGGTAGAATTTGCAATATGAAAAAGATAAAAACAATTTCCTCCAAATATAAAGTTCCAGTTGTTGAGGATGCTTGCCATGCAATTTCAGCAAAATATTATAAAAATTTTGCAGGTAAGTTTGGAGATTTTGGTTGTTTTAGTCTTCATCCATTAAAGAACCTAAATGTTTGGGGTGATGGTGGTTTTGTGATTGCAAAAAATAAAAAACATTATGAAACTTTAAGGTTAATGAGAAATCATGGTCTGGTTTCAAGAAATAAGAATTTAATTTTTGGTTACAACTCAAGATTGGATACAATCCAAGCAGTTGTAGCAAATCATCTTTTTAAGAAAATAAAAAAAATTACAAATAATAGGATTGAAAACTCTTTGTATTTAGAAAAAAGATTAAAAACTATAAAAGGGTTATTTTTTAAGGAAAGATTTAAACATCTAGTGGAAGTTTTTCATTTATATGAGTTTAGATTACAAAATTCAAAATTGAGAGATCCATTAGTAAATTATTTGAGAAAAAACAATATTGATGCAAAGATACATTATCCAATTCCGATGCATCTTCAGCCAGCGGCTAAAAAGTATGGTTATAAAAAAGGTGATTTTCCAATTTGTGAAAAAATTGCCAAATCTACAGTTTCTTTACCTGTTCATGAATATTTAGATAAAAAAGATTTGAATAAGATGATTAGTAAAATTAAATTTTTTATGAAAAAATAATTATGAGAGTTAAATATTATAATATCGATAAAGAGTTTCAAAGAAGTTATAAAAAATTTAATAAACATTTTTTAGATTTTAAAAAAACTGGAAACCTATTGCTTGGCAAACATTTAAATAATTTTGAAAAAAAATTATCAAACATGATAGGATCAAAACATGTATTGGGAGTAGCTAATGGTACAGATGCATTAGAATTATCAATAAAATCATTAAACCCTCCGAATAATTCAGAAATTATAACAACTTCAAACACATTTGTTTCAACAGTAAATTCTATAATCAATGTGGGGTGTAAACCAGTTTTTGCAGACATTGATACTAATTATAATATTGACCCAAATAAAATTGAAAATCATATCAATAAAAAAACATTTGCAATTATGCCAGTTCATTTGAACGGTTTACCTGCATGTATGAATAAAATAAGAAAAATTTCAAAAAAATATAATCTCCATATTATAGAAGATGCAGCTCAATCTATATTGAGCACTTATCATGGAAAATATATAGGAAATCAAAAAAACCTTGCTTGTTTTAGTATGCATCCTACCAAAAATTTAGGTGTTTTGGGTGATGGAGGATTTATTTCAACTAATGATACTGCCTTGTTTAAAAAGTTAAAGTTGCTTAGGAATCATGGTTTAAAAGATGGAAAATCAATTATGGTTGGAAGGAATAGTAGATTAAATGAAATTAATTCTTTAGTGGCTTATCTCAGACTAGATTTTCTTAAACAAGATACATTAATAAAACAAAAAATAGCAAATTTTTATAATCAAAACTTAACATCTAATGTTATTACTCCACGAAATGACTGTTGTAGAGATAACACCCATGCTTATCACAGATATGTTGTTAGGGTACCTAATAGAGATAAGCTAATAAAATATTTGACTAAAAATAATATTGAAGTCAAAGTTCATTATCCAAAAAATATTCATGAATATAGAATTTTTAAGAAATATTTAAAGAATAATACGAATTTAAGTAATACTTTAAATTTTTCTAAAGAAATTCTCAGTTTACCTTGTAACCATTTTATGTCTATCAAGCATGCTGAATTTGTTGTAAATAAGATAAATAGATATTATGAATCAAGCTAGAAACCAAGAATTTTGGGCCAAATATAAAAAAAGAACTCTCGATGCATTTCATAATGGAGTTTTATTAAATGAAAAATTTATTTATGAGTAAAGTAGATAGCAGTCAAATTGATAGACAAAAATACCATGAGGACTTGGTAAAATATGCAGATAAAGCATTTGAAAAAGATGATTTTCCTAAAAGATATTGTTTTATCTTAACAAATTTATGCAACCTTGCTTGTACTTTTTGTTTTCAGGAAAGAAAGAAAAAACATGATGCTATGACTAAAGATGAATGGCTAGATGTTATTGATAGTTTACCAGTTGGTTCAAGAATCACTCTTACTGGAGGTGAGCCGGTAGTTTTTAGGGGTTTTAAGGAAATTTTTCAAAGAGCATGTGAAAAATTTGAAGTTAATATTATTACTAATGGGATACTTTTAACTGAAGAATTAATTAATTTTATGCTTCAATTTGAAAACTTTAAAGTGTTGTCAATCTCAATAGATAATAGAAATAATTCAATTAGAAAAATTGCCAATCTAAAAGAAAAAAACTGGGATCAAAAATGGGGACATGTAGAAAAAATGATGGCTTATTTTCAAATGAAAAAAAAAGAAGTAGGTCACACCTGCACTCTTGATAGTAAAACAACTATCTTAGATGAAAATGCAAAAGATTTATTTGATATTCATCTTTATTGTCTTGAAGATTTAAATTGTGATACTCATGCATTTCAATTCCTGAAAGGTCATCCAATCCAACATGCAGATATAATGTTTAAAAAAGAGGATATTTTTTCTAAGCATGATGCACATATTTATAAAGACTTTGATTCAATTGTGTCTGAACTTAAAAAGGTTAAAGAATATAATATTAGAAATAAAAGATGGGGGTTTTTACATCCTTCAGCTAGCTCAATTATGGATCCTGCTGAAGAATTTAATATAGACATAATGAATAAAAAAGATTTAGATAGAAAAGCTTTTAAACCATGTAAAGCGCCATGGCAAAGTGTGCACATCAATACTGATGGTAATGTTTTTCCTTGTATGGCAATTCCAATGGGAAATATTAGAGAAGGGTATGATAGAGTTTTTAATGGTCAAAGATTTAAAGAATTTAGAGACATAATAAGAAACGAAGGATTGGTTGAAGGGTGTAATCGCTGTGGTTGGCTAAAGCCAATTAAAGAAAAATAAGAATGTCCCCAAATTCATTAAGGTTAAAAATTGTTGATTTAGTTTACAAATCAAAAGAAGGACACATACCCAGCGCATTTTCAATAGTAGATATTATTTATTATATCTATAAAAAAAGAATAAAAAAAAATAATTCAAAATTTATTTTAAGCAAAGGACACGGGGCACTTGCATTATATGTGGTTCTTAATCATTTTAATATTTTAAAAACTAAAATTTTAAATCTATATTATAAGAATAATAGGTTTATTGGTGGCCATCCAGAAATAACTCTTGATGGTGTTGAAGCCTCAACAGGATCTTTGGGTCATGGATTCTCTACTGCTACAGGTATAGCAATTGCATTAAAGATAAAAAAAGATTTTAAAAAAAGAATATATGTTTTAGTTGGTGATGGAGAATGTAATGAGGGCCCAATATGGGAAAGTGCTCATATAGCTGCCAATTATGATTTAGATAATTTAATTTGTATAGTAGATAATAATAAAAGTTCAAAAAACTTATTACCAATAGATAATCTATATAAAAAATGGACAGCATTTGGTTGGTATGCATTAAAAGCTAATGGTCATTCCATAAAATCTATGGATAATGTGTTTAAAAAAATTGATAAAAAAAAAAACAAAAAACCCTCTGTGATTATTGCATCTACTATTAAAGGTAAGGGGGTTTACTTTATGGAAAATCAAGGAAAATGGCATCACAAAGTTCCTAATAAAAACGAGTTGGATAAAATAAATAAAATTTTGAATTAATAATGAGAACTACATTTGGAAAAACTGTTACTGAATTAGCTATAAAAGATAAAAAAATAGTTGTCTTGGTTGGAGATATTAGTCATGGCTTGTTTGGTGATTTAAGAAAAATTGCTAAAGAAAGATATTTTAATATCGGTATTAATGAACAATCTATGATAAATATTGCTGCAGGATTAAGTATGCAAGGATTTAATCCAGTTGTTCATACTATAGCCCCCTTTTTGATTGATAGAAATTTTGAACAATTAAAGTTAGACTTTTCATATCAAAATCAGAACATAAATTTAGTGTCAATTGGTGGTGCTTTTGATTATTCCAAATTAGGATGTACTCATCATTCTTATTCAGATCTATCTTTGATAATGCATTTAGACAAAAGTAAAGTATTCATACCTGGATCAAAGGATGAATTTTCAAGAATATTTAAAAAAAATTATAAAAAAACAGGAATAAAATATTATAAAATTTTTAATAAAACCCACAGTTTTAAAGTTTTAAAAAATGGATCTATATTCCAGAAGGGAAATTCCATAACAATAGTCTGCACAGGTTCTCAATTAGATAATGTTGTTAAAAGCGTCCAAAAATTAAATAAAGAAAAAATTTTCCCTGAGATAGTTTACTACAATACATTAAAACCATTTAAAGATGACGATCTTATTAAAAGTCTCAATAAAACAGAAAAGCTACTTGTTGTTGAAGAGACATCTTCTCAAGATGGTTTGTTAAATCTGTGTTTAAAAAAAATTAATAAATTAAAAAAAAAAAAGTTAAACTATGATGTAATATCAATTTCTAAATTTATAAAAGGATATGGTGATTACGAAGTAATATCGAAGCAAAATGGATTTTCAGTAAATAATATTTTTAAAAAATCAAAAAAATTGTTTAATGCAAGATAGTAAGACAATTATCATATCTATAACTAGTGATATATCCCTTTACTTATGTAACAATGTGCTCAAAAATCACCAAATAATTGGAACATATAGAAAATCTAATAAAGAATTAAATCAATTTAAATATAATGATAAAATTAATCTATTAAAGCTCGATTTAACAAAACAATCGAATTTAAAAAACTTTGTAAGAAAAAATAAAAAAATTTTAAATAATTGGTCTAACTGTATAATTTCTATAGGTGCTCAAAAGCCTATTGGGATGTTTAAAGATTTAAATTCTGATCAGATTTCAGAGTCTATTGATATAAATTTTAAAAACCAAATAATTATATTAAATCTTCTTTTACCTTTAAGAAAAAAGAGAGAAATTAAGAATGTTATAACTTGGGCTGGGCCAGGAACAAACAATGCAAATAAATTATATTTTCCTTACACTATTTCTAAAATTGCATTAATAAAATCAATGGAGTTATTGGATTTTGAGTTTCAAGATGTTAAATTTTGTATTTTGGGTCCAGGTTGGGTTAAGACAAAAATTCATAAAGAAACATTGGCAAATAAAAAAAAGGCTGAAAAAAACTATATTGTAACAAAAAAGATTTTAAACGGTACTCTTTCTATTGACACATCTATGAAAGATATAAATGATTGTGTTAGATGGATATTTGATTCAAAAAAAAAGGATGTTGGGGGAAGAAACTTTAGCGTTAAGCATGACGAATGGAAGAAACTAAAATTTTTAGACAAAATAAGAAAAAATCATAATAACTTTAAACTAAGAAGAAAATCTTGATGTTTATTTTTTTATGAACATTTCAATCTTTTAACTTAATAGAACTTAAAATTGTAAAGAATAATACAGTGTATAAATTATTTATTTCTATCAATTTTAATTAATTGCTATTTAAAAATATTTATATTTTACCTATGATCATCTGAAGGGGCTTATTAAATATTTTAAATTTTTTGATTGATAATTAATATACTGGATAATTTTTCAATTTTGGAAAAATTTTAATTGGAAACATAGTGGAATTTTCATCTAAACTTAAAATATATTCAATTGTTTTGCTTATTTCTTCTACATTTAAAGCGTCTCCATTTTTGATTTTACGCATCTTAGTGTTTACGGCGCCTGACTGAATATCAAAATAACTAATTTTAGTTTTTTTATGTAATCTTTGATAGTTTAGGATTAAATGAGAAGACGCAGATTTTGCTACAGAATAACCTACAGAATTAACATTTGGAAAAAAAGAGTCTAATGATGTTAGTATAATAAATTTAATATATCTTTTTTTTTTTAAATAACTTTTATAATTATGTTCTAGAGATTTCTGTAGATATAAAAAATTAATTTTAAAGTCATTTTGACTAATTTTAGCGTAATTTTTTTTGAAATTTCCTATAAAATATAATACTGCACAATAATCATTTGTGGTATTTAAATTATTACTTAATAGATTATTTATATTATGTTTTTCTTTTCTACCAATTTTAATAAAATCATAATTATTCTTATTTCTTTTAATGAACGATTTAGCCATAGCACTGTTAGGACCAACAATAACTATTTTTTTAATTTTTTTTTCAACCATTTTAACGAATGATAATTATCTTTATTAGTTAATTTTTTTTGATTAAATAAATCCTTCAACTCTATAACCGCATCAATAATTTTTTTTTTGGGCACAAATCCTAATTTTTTTATTTTTGAAGAATCAAGTCTATAACTTCTTGGGTCATTAGTACTTTTGGTAATATTAATTTTACACGGTATTTCATTTTTTATTTGTTTAGCAATGTTAATGATACTTAAATTCTCAAATCCAGCATTGTATATGCCAGCATTCTTTTTATTTGTTTTAATAAAAAATTCATAAAGTTCGCACATATCATCAATATGGATATTTGGTCTTATTTGTTGTCCTCCATGAACATTAATAATTTTATCGTTAAGTGCCGAAAATGTTAGCGCATTTACAGCTACATCTAGTCTCATTCTACTTGAAAACCCACATACTGTCGCTGGTCTGACTATAAAAATATCAAAATTTTTTTGATAAGATAATATTACTCTTTCTGTAACCATTTTTACTTTGTTATAAAGTGAGATTGGATCCAGTTCTAAATTTTCACCGACTTTATTTTCGTTTTTTATTCCATAAACAGAACCAGATGAAGCATAAATAAATCTTTTAGTTTTTATTTTCTTTAAATGTTCCAGCAATTTCATTGTGCTTAAAGCTGAAGTTTCCCAGCTTAAATTTTTATCAATTTCTGCCATTGGATCATTAGCAATTGATGCAAGATGTATAACTAGATCAATATTTTTTTCTTTAATTTTATCTATATGCAAGTAATCCATTTTGTAATTATTTAATCTAGGGTGATTTTTTAAATAATGCCCAAACCATTGAGTATCAACATTAATTACATGGTGTTTATTTTTCAATAATCTTGGAATTAGTTTGGTGCCGATATAACCCGAACCACCTGTAACGAGAATTTTCATAATATTAGTTAATATATAGACTTTACTAATTAGATTTGCAAAGTAATTTATTATGATTGAGGATTTAAATATTTTTTTAAATTTTACAATTATATAAAATAAAATTAATTTTTATAATTTGTAAAGTATTTCTATTTTATAGCTACTCAACATACTATTTAACACTATTAAATTAAATATAATTTGATTTAACATTAGATAATTTGATATATGTAATAAATGAAAGCAGCATATTTAAATAAGCTAGATTCACCCCTCAAGATATCAAATAATATTAAATTTAAAAATTTAGAATATGGCCAAGTTTTAGTTAAAAATTACTATACGGGTATTTGCAAAAGTCAAATTTATGAAATTTATAGTGGTAGGGATAACAAAAAATATATACCCCATCTATTAGGCCATGAGGCCACTGGTATAGTAATAGATAAGCATGCGAGCGTTAAAAAAGTAAAAAAAGGAGATCGAGTAATTTTAACGTGGCTAAAGTGCAAGGGGGTTCAGTCTAAAAATCCAAAATATTATGATAAATTAAAAAAGATTAACAGTGGCAGTGTTACAACTTTTAGTAACTTTTCGATAGTATCAGAAAATAGACTTTTAAAATTACCTAAAGACATATCATTAAGAAAAGGAGTTATTTTAGGGTGTGCCTTTCCAACTGGAGCAGGAATGATTTTAAAAAATATCTCTAATTCAAAAAATAAAAAAATTGCTTTTCTAGGTTTGGGAGGTGTGGGGGTATCAGCTTTACTTACAAGTTTAAACTTTGTTTTTAAAGAGATTTATTGTTTTGATATAAATAAAAATAGACTAAACTTTTTAAAGAAATTAGTTAAAAGTGATAAAAAAATAAATTATTCATTATTTGATCAGAATGCATCAAAAAAATTTAGAAATCATTTTGACTATGTCATCGAAACTTCTGGTTCCACAAAAGGTATTGAAAATGGTTTTAAAATTTTAAAAAATAGTGGTAAAATGATTTTTGCATCTCATCCAAGTAAAGGTAAAAAGATTAAATTAGATCCGTTTGATTTAATTAAAGGAAAAAAAATTTTTGGATCTTGGGGTGGAGATTTTGACTATGAAAAAAATTGTTTAAAAATTTTTAGAATATTTAAAGGTATTAAAAATTTTGATAAAATATTTCAAGAAAAACTATATAATTTCAATGAAATAAACTATGCTATAAAAGATCTTAAAAATGGAAAAGTATTAAGACCATTAATTAAATTAAAATAGACAATTTTAATAATAATAATTTTTTTGAGGTTTTAAATTTTTAATTTTTTTTTTAATAATTTTGGCCAATCCTTTTTAAAAAATAAGGACTTATCATCAATAAATAAATCAAAACTAGGTTTCCCAAAATATACGTCATGGTATTTCACTCCCCAATTTTTTAATTGTTTTAATGTTAAGGGTCTTATTTGTTTTTTTACTTTTTCTAAGTTTCCATCGCATCTACCCATATATCTTGCTGTATATAAAATTATATTAAATCCACTTTCGTATGCTGCATTTATGACCTTAATATTTTTTTTTAAAGGTATTGATTTTGAATAATCTCTTGTAATATTAGTCTTACAAACAACATTATCGATATCAAAACAAATAGTTTTTAATTTCATATAATTAAGTTATAGATTTAGCTAATAATTGACAACTTTTGATTAATTGTTTTCTTATTTATTAATAAGAAAACAAATAGTTTTACTTGATTTATCTTGTTTTTATAAATATTTAATGTCTTTATTATAAAAAACAATATGTGTAATTAATCTGTATTTGTAAATATTCCTTATGAAAGAAAATTATTTTGCTAATTATTTGAATAAATTTTCAAAATTTGTTCTCGATCATAATAATAAGGATTTTTTAAAGATCGTAGAAATTCTTAAAGAAGCTAAAAGAAATAAAAAGAAAGTAATTTTAGTGGGAAATGGTGGTAGTGCTGCTATGGCAAGCCATGTAAGTGTTGACTTAACTAAAATGTGCAAAATAAGAGCAATAAATTTTAATGAAGCTGATCTTTTAACCTGTTTCTCAAATGATTATGGATATGAGAATTGGGTTCAAAAAGCATTATCTTTTTATGCAGATAAAGGTGATTTGTTGATTTGCGTTAGTAGCAGTGGTGAGTCTAAAAACATTATAAATGGAGCAAAGTTCGCAAAAAAAATTGGTTGTAAAGTTGTTACTTTAACAGGTTTTAACAAGGACAACAAAGTAAGAAAGATTGGACATATAAATTTATGGCTAGATAATAAAAATTATAATTTAGTTGAAATGACACACCATGTTTGGCTTCTTGCTATTGTAGATTTTATAGCTAAAGCAAAATATTAGCTATAGATTATTATCAACAATTAAAATCGAAATAATTTTGATATTATATAGATTAGATATTCTGACTAAAAGAGTAGCAAATATAACTATAATTTATTTAGAAGATAATTTTATTATTATTTTTCATTATTCAACTTTATTAAATATATATTACGCTATTTTTTTTATTCAAAACTTACCTAAAGTTAAATACTGAATTTCTTAAATATGAACATTAAAAATATAAAAGATTTTATTAAAAACAAGATCAAGGGTCACGAAGAAGATCAAATTTATTTAAGAGCAGCAATACATTTAATCAAATTTTTTTTGTATAAAAAATATAGAGATAGCAGATGTATTATAGATCCATCTGCATCTTTTTTTTATAAATATAGAAAATTATCAAATTATTTTGCAATCCCTTTATCATTTTTTGCAAAATATTTAAAAAAAAAAAATATTTTTATTAGTGTTCACAATAATTACAATTATTCTATGGGACATATTTATAGTGAAATTGATCAAATGCAAAGAATGTTAAAAATAGATAGCAGATACCATGATGCAACAATATGGTTTACCTCATCTAGGAAAGAAATTTTAATTGAAACAAAGGATATATTTGAAAATAAAAATTTCAAAATTCTTTTTGGAGGAATAAAAAAGATATTTCTTACATTAATTGCTATGAGATATCCTTCAATTTCAATTGATGCATCTTTATCATGTAATAATTATATAATGGGCAATACAAAGTTGTCTCAGAAAACTGTTTTTTATGATAAACCCAAAAAAAGAGCAGAGCTGATATCCAAAACATCAGAATTTTATCCCAATAAAGATAAATTGGGCAATTATCATTTTGAAAAAAATCAATTGTTACAAAATTTAAAAATATCTAAAAAGTATATTGTAATTCAGATTAAAACTACAAAACAAAATGGAACTTTTAAACCTTTAAGTCCAGATTTACTCTTGGAGACTATAAAGTATTTTCAAAATAAAGATTATCAAATTGTTTTGGCAGGTAGAGAAGAATTTCCAGAAATTTTTCTTAATAAATCTATAATTGATTATGCAAACTCAAGATATACATCACCTCTAAATGATTTTCTTCTTGTTGGATATTGCTCTTTAGTTATTAGTGCAGCTTCTGGATTTAGCAATCTTCCAGAGATTTTTGAAAAACCTGTATTGATATTAAATGGTCATCATTTATTTCAACAATTTGGACGTCGAACAATTCACTTACCTACATTGCTCTCTAGAAGAAGTGAAAAGTTTAATGCAATTACTCAATTTAAATATCTTTGTGATTATGGTCCTGATTGTGGTTATGATACATTTGATGATTTATATATTCTTCATATGCCAACTAGTTATGAGATATTTATGGCAGCAAAAGAACTAGAGGCATTTTTATCTACATCTGTTCCCTCTCATACATCGCTTCAAAAAAAAATTCGTGATGGTGATGGTTGCCCTTTACTTTCTTATGGTTTAAGTAGAATTTCTAATTATTATCTTACAAAGCATGGATATTTTTTTTAATTTTTTATAAATATTTGAAGTTTAAGTTTAATCTAATATGAACTATTATGTTTAATGATTATAAAGATAATTAAAAAATTAACTCCTTTGTTTATTAAAAACTTTTTAAGACGAGTACAGAGCTTTCTAACTTGGGATCCTTGGATCAATTATTCCTATTCACAAGAAGGTGAAGACATGGTTTTAAAAAGAATATTCGAAAATAAAATTGGTTTTTATATAGATGTTGGAGCTCATCATCCAAAACGTTTTTCTAATACATATCTATTTTATAAAAAAGGTTGGAAAGGCATAAATATTGATGCACTGCCAGGAAGTATGAAGTTATTTAACAAAATGCGCCCAAGAGATATTAATCTTGAAATTGGTGTTGCGGAAGCAGAGGATGTGCTTAATTATTATGTTTTTAACGAACCAGCTTTGAATACTTTCTCAGAAGAATTATCTAATGGGATAATAGATAAGTGTAAAAATCAATATTTTATAAAGGAAGTAATTAAAGTTAAAGTTAAGAGACTGGATAAAATATTAGATTCTTATTTACATAATAATGAGATTGATTTCCTAAATATTGACGTCGAGGGTTTAGATTATGATGTCCTTAAATCAAATAATTGGAACAAATATAGACCTAAGTATGTTTTGGTTGAAATTTTAGATAGTAGCTTACATAATCTAAATAATCACCCAATAGTAAATTTTATGAAACAAAAAGACTATTGTATTTATGCCAAACAGATGAACACTGTTTTTTTTATGAACAATGATAATAGCTAATTGTGAAAATATATAATTAATATATTATCCTAGGCTTATGGATTTACTTTATACACCTGTATTATTTTTAGTTTTTAATAGACCTGATACTGCAACACAGGTTTTTGAAAAAATACGTCAAGCAAAACCATATAGACTTTATATAGCTAGTGATGGACCACGTGCTGGTCATGACGACGAGGAGAAAATTACAAAGGTTAGAGAAATTGCAACTAGAGTTGATTGGCCTTGTGAGGTTAAAACTCTTTTTAGAGATAGAAATCTAGGCTGTGCTCATGGTTGTAGTAATGCAATTAGTTGGTTTTTTGAACATGAGGAGCAAGGTATAATTCTTGAAGATGATTGTGTTCCACATTTAGATTTTTTTTCTTTTTGTGAAAATTTATTAAATCGTTATGCTGAAGATGAAAAAGTATCAGTT
>Ga0114998_10000476_pt1 | contig 29564 bp, 29 predicted proteins | sample ArcticOcean_MG_C_5_FD_87044 | JGI IMG/M metagenome (GOLD analysis project Ga0114998, IMG submission 87044) | Marine microbial communities from western Arctic Ocean - ArcticOcean_MG_CB4_138 | ecosystem: Environmental > Aquatic > Marine > Oceanic | place: Arctic Ocean: Canada Basin | collected... | reverse complement strand
TTACTAAAACCTTAAAAATCGTTTAATGGGCAACATAAAAGATCTTAAAACTGCCACTTCAAACCTTAATATAAGAGGTTATCTAAAGCTTCCTGTTCCTCCAAAAGAAGACCTTGTGTCTGAAATTAAACGTTTAAAAAAAGAAAAGAGTGCTGTTATTCTGGCTCATTATTATCAAAATAAAGAAATTCAGGAATTAGCGGATTATTTAGGGGATAGTCTTTATTTAGCTAAAGTAGCTGCAAAAGCAAAAGCTGCAATTATTGTTTTTGCAGGTGTTCACTTTATGGCTGAAACTGCTAAGATAATCAACCCTACCAAAAAAGTTGTTCTCCCTGATTTAAAAGCAGGCTGTTCATTAGCTGATTCCTGTCCTCCCTCGGATTTCAAAAAGTTTAAAGAACAATATCCTGATGCCATAGTTGTCACTTACATCAATTGCTCGGCCGACATTAAAGCCCTAAGTGATGTTGTTTGCACATCGAGTAATGCGGTGAAAGTGATTGAATCGATTCCAAAAGACCAACAAATAATATTTGCTCCTGATAAAAATCTAGGACGCTATTTAATTAAAGAAACTGGGAGAGATATGATTCTTTGGGAAGGCTCTTGTATTGTTCATGAAGCATTTTCATTCGAAAAAATTGTAACTCTTTTTAAGCAGCACTCAAATGCAAAATTCATTGCACATCCCGAAAGTGAAAGTCAAGTTCTGGATGTTGCTCATTATGTTGGAAGCACTTCTGGATTACTCAACTTCATTCAAGAAGACAGCTCAACAGAATATATAGTAGCTACTGAAGCAGGAATTTTACACGAAATGCAAAAGAGAGCTCCTCATAAAACTTTTATTCCTGCACCTGTCGAAGACGATACTTGTGCGTGTAGTGAATGTGCTTTTATGAAACTCAATACCCTCGAAAAATTATACCTCTGCTTAGAGCACGAATTGCCTGAAATTCTTCTAGACGAAGATTTAATGAGAAAAGCTCGCCTTCCTATTGAGCGTATGCTAGAATTAGGATAATATGAATACAGATGTGCTTGTTATCGGAACTGGAATCTCTGGTCTTTCATATGCAATTAAGTTGTCTATGTTATCTCCAAAAATAAAAATTACATTAATCTGTAAAGAAGATTTAATGGAAGGAAACACCCGCTATGCTCAAGGAGGAATTGCTGCGGTATATAATTTCGAGAAAGATTCTTTTGAAAAGCATATTGAAGACACCTATACTGCGGGTGATCACCAAGGTGATCTCAATGTAATTGACTTTGTAGTTAAAGAGGGCACTGAACGTGTAAACGAATTGATGGAATGGGGTGCTGCTTTTGACACAAAAAAAACAAAAGAAATTGACTTAGCTCAAGAAGGGGGGCATTCTGAAAAGAGAATATTACACCATAAAGATCATTCTGGATCTGAGATTCAGCGCGCATTAATAGATAAAATTAAGGACATAGAAAACATTAGGTATTTAGAGAACCACATCTTAGTCGATTTAATTACAGACCACCACACCAAGACCACCCATAAACGCTGTTATGGAGCATACATAATCTCAACAATCGATCGACAAGTAATCACTATAGCCTCAAAACTAACGGTTCTTACCACTGGTGGAGTTGGACAATTATATGAATTTACAACCAACCCCAGAGTAGCAACTGGCGACGGACTTGGAGTAGCATATCGAGCAAAAGTTAAAATCAAAAATCTGCCCTACATTCAGTTTCACCCAACAGCATTGCATCCTAAAGTAAACGGAGAAACTTTCCTAATTACCGAAGCACTTCGTGGTTCTGGTGGGATTCTTAAAAACCTAAGTGGCGAAAGGTTTATGCATCGTTATGACAAGAGAGAAGAATTAGCTCCTAGAGACATTGTCTCTCGTGCAATATCAGAAGAATTACTTTCTAGAAAAGAAAGTCATGTGCTTTTAGATGCTACTCAGATTGATGAAGAAGTATTTTCTTCTCACTTCCCCATGATCAAAAAGACTTGTAGGTCCATAGGGATTGATCCGTTAAACGAGGGAATTCCAGTGATTCCTGCAGCACATTACAGTTGTGGAGGTATTGAAGTAGATCCTAATGGCGAATCGAGCCTGCAAGGCTTGTTTGCTGTCGGAGAATGCAGTCACACGGGACTTCATGGCGCCAATCGCTTGGCTTCGAACTCGTTATTAGAAGCAATTGTTTATGCGCATAGGGCTGCCGTATATTCGGTTGAGTGTATACAAAGCATTAAATTATCTGACACGTTTTACTCTAATATTCCCAATTGGGATGGACAGGAATATTCATCGGATCTAAAGCTCAATAAGACTCAAAAGCTTTTTACTAAGCTGCAGCAGCTAATGAGCTCTAATGCCGGAATATTCAAAACCAACAAAGGGCTGAAAGAAGCTTCTAAAGAACTGAATAGCTTATACACAGAAACACTCGACTTATATCAAAAAAACAAACTGACCCCACAACTTTGTGAATTAAGAAACATGGTTAGTGTTGCTTATTTATTAATAAATCAAGCCCTACAGATCAAAGAAAATAAAGGGGTTTTTTACAACAATGATTATGCAAAAAAATCCATTCCTAAAGCAGTACAAAGCTGAAATTGATGTTTTTATTTCGTCTGCACTAAAAGAAGATATTGGCTCTGGAGATCATACGGGGCAGTCTTGCCTCTCTAATTTGCAGTCTAGTAAGGCAAATTTAATAGTTAAAGAATCCGGTATAATTGCAGGGGTTGAGCTAGCTGAATATATTTTTAAATCAAAGAACGCTGCTTTTAAATTTGAAAGCAAAATCAAGGATGGTTCACGAGTAGAAGCCGGAGATGTTGTGTTTACCATAGAAGGGCCTCAACTTGAACTTCTTGCTACAGAACGGTTGGTTTTGAATTGCATGCAACGTATGAGCGGAATTGCAACGCTAACACACCAAACTGCAGCACTTATTCAACACACAAAATGTAAGCTTTTGGATACTCGAAAAACTACCCCAAATTTCAGATATCCCGAAAAATGGGCAGTTCTAATTGGTGGTGGTGAAAATCACCGCATGGGCTTGTTTGACATGATTATGATCAAAGACAACCACATTGACTTTTGTGGATCGGTAACAGCGGCTTTAAAAAAAACAAAAAAGTATCTTGAAAGTCAAAATCTAGAAATTCCTGTAATAATTGAGGTTCGAAATAATGAAGAAATAGAAGCTTGTCTCGATTTTCAATGGATACATCGGATTCTATTGGACAACATGAACCCAGAAAAGTTATCCGAAGGATTAAAAATTATTAAGGGTAGAATTACAACCGAATCTTCGGGGAATATAACCACTCAAACCATTGTTAGCATAGCAGAAACTGGTGTGGATTATGTTTCGCTTGGTGCTATTACACACTCTGCAAAAAACATAGACTTAAGCTTAAAGGCAGTTTAAATTAGCTTATAAATTTAAGCTTGAAGTAAAATCAGAAAGGTCCAATTCAAACCACTCAAATGTAGTGTTTGCTGAATTAACTGAAACAGGAATACGAATACGAATTTTATTCCTTTTGAGTGCAAGATCATTCAAAACAGCATCTTCTAAATGCATCAGAAAAACATTACTTCTAGAATAAGAAGATTTTATTTCTTCAATCCCTCCTGTTTCACTTTGGATTTCAATTCGAATTGGACAAACACTCAAGCAGCGGGGAAATTTAAAATTAGATTCATTAAAAGCTGAAGACTCAATATAAACTCCCATAATCTCATTTTTATCCGAGCCACTTTTACCAACCTTAAAATTTATTGTTATTCCCATTTCAATTGGATTACCATCCAATGATTTAGCTTTTATGGTATTTACTGACAATTTGCCAACAGTGAAATAAGGAACTATATCTTCACCCGTTGGAAGTTGTTTTAAATCAAAAAACCAACCCGCCTGTTCGTAGACGCCATCCCCAATTTTCTTTGCCTTTATATCAGAATTATTTATACCTGAACAAGAAGCAACTAAAAAAAAAACTAATAAAATTAATGGTGTCTTTTTCATAAAAGAAATAGTTTGAATGTTAAAAATACGAAGTTTACTTACCAATTAAAAGTTTGTATTACATTTACTGTCGATGATGTAAAAATTTAAACTTAAAAGTACACATAATATGCATTTTTCAGAAAAATCTACCTTAGAAGTAATCCTAAATGGGTTATTTAGAACTTATTTTGAGCGTGTCCCTGACGTTAAGAAGATAACTAACGCAATGATTAGTAAAGGATGGGTGTCCGCCCAAGAAGACATTATAAACGACCATGTGGCCTTTAGAACTCTTGGGGTAGAAAACCTTGGCATTGCGTCCTTTGAAAAACTATTCTTAGAACACGGATATCAAAAAAAAGAGTTTTACTCATTTGAAGCTAAAAAACTAAATGCTTATTGGTATGCACCCCCTAGCAACAAGCTGCCGAGAATATTTATGAGTGAACTTAGAGTAAGTGATTTGAGTAATAAAGCACAAGAAATAATTAAAAAATATACAGGATCTATAAAAAGTGACCCTGTGGATCAATTGGATCTAAAAGATCCAAGCCAAATTATTGACTTTTTCGAAAAACCGCTTTGGAAATTGCCTACACTTGATGATTATAATGACTTACTAAACGAAAGTGAATATGCTGCATGGGTAATTTATAACCGATATTATTTAAATCATTACACAATTAGTGTTCACGAACTTCCAAACGGTTATGATAAGCTGGAAAAGTTTAATGAATTTATTAGAGATTTAGGAATTAAACTTAATGATGCCGGTGGGGTTATTAAAACCAGTAAAGACGGACTGTTACTTCAAAGTAGTTCGGTTGCAGAAATGATAACTGCTGATTTCGATGGCAATGAATCCCAAAAAATAGCAGGTAGTTATGTTGAATTTGCTGAACGCAGAATACTTTCGGAATTCCAAAACTTAGATCCTAAACTCATATCTTCTGAACACAGGCGTGATGGTTTTGAAACTGCTAATGCAGACAAAATATTTGAAAGTACCTTTATTAAACAAACCAAGAAAAGTTAGAAATGGAAAAAATGAGTTTTATAATGATCGTGTTATTCTTATTTGTAGGGATTGCGCACTTTGTTTCTTTAAAAGTAATTGATTTTTCAGTTGAAAAGAAAAATAGATTACGGAGAATATTTTTCTACTTCTATGGTATGATCTATGTTGTTATTGGAGTAATACAACTGGTATATACTGAAAACCAAGTTAATAGTTCGTCACTACAAATTATCATCGGAGTTATATTTATTGTCTTGAATTATCTCAAAAAACTTGACCCTAAAGAATAAACCTAGGGCTTTATTTTTATACCAAAAATCTCAAGTAAACCTGCGGTTTCTGAACTAGCAAAGGTTGCTCCTTTTAGTGTATTTGCAACGGGATTGATCTTTATATTAAACGAAGTATAAAAATTAACCTTGGAAAGGTTTGTGTTTTCAAAAACTGTTCCTCCGAGGTCACAAGCATCAAAAACCGAATCTGCTAGGTTGGCTTCTGTAAAATCGGTCTCCAGAAAAGTGCTTTTGGTAAATTTTGAGTTTCTTAAATCTAATTTGTAGAAAGAAGAGAAATTTAAAGTAGCGTTTACAAATGTTAACGAAAGACCGATGGTATTGATTTGATCAAAACTAACGCCTAGAATTTTGCAGTCCGTGAAACTTACCTCCTGAAATACCGCTCGAATTACCTTAACATTACTAAAATTACACCCTACAAAATAACAAGATTCGAAAGTCGCTTCGGAAAGATTAGTTTTAGAAAAATCACAATTATTGAACGTGCAATATTCATAGCTAAATCCTGATTGATTTTGCTCTGAAAAATTTTCTTCGAAAGTTTCTTCTAAAAAAGTAGTAGTCAAAATATTTGGTTTAAAAGTGACCCAGAAGGGATTCGAACCCCTAACCGTCAGAGCCGAAATCTGATATTCTATCCAGTTGAACTACTGGGCCATTTTCATATAAAGGCAAAGCTAATGCTATATATGCTGTAATCAAAAAGTATTGAACATTATGCCGACAACAACTGTTTAACAAGGGTCGATATTGTTTTTCCGTCTGCTTTACCTGCCAATTGCTTACTAGCCATACCCATTACTTTTCCCATGTCTTTCATACTAGTAGCTCCAGTCTGACTTATAATGGCTTCGATAAGACTTTTAACTTCTTCTTCTGAAAGTTGTTCTGGTAAAAATTTTGCAATAATCTCAGCTTGTGCTTCTTCTGGTTCTGCTAAATCAACACGATTTTGTTCTCTAAAGATTGTAGCACTATCTCGACGTTGTTTTACTAATTTCTGTAGTAATTTAATTTCTTGGCCTTCTGTGAGTTCTTCAGAGGCTCCAGCTTCGCTTTTAAGTAGCAATACAGCAGATTTAATTGCACGCAAAGCTTCTAGAGCTAATACGTTTTTGGCTTTCATAGCCTCTTTAATTTCTGTGGTTAAGTTGTTTAATGCGGCCATGTGTTTTGTTTAATCTACGTTATCGTGTAAAAAAGAATTATTTGAACGAAATTGAATGTCCTGATTGGTATCTGTGTCCAAAGATATTTGTGAATTTCCACCTTCTTCTTGTGGGTCATCAACATCAAAGCCCATTCGCTTGTAAGCAGGTTGCTTCTCCATTTCTTCAATTCTATTAATGTTGTTTTTAAAAGTGTAATTAAATTTCTTTAATTGTTCTTTTCGTTTTTCGTTTACAGAATTTACACTCTCATTGATAGAAAGGTCAAATGGACTAGCATCTTTAGCTGACACTACTTTATCAAGAACTTCATCTTTAGAAACTACCTTGAACTCAACCTCTATATCATTAATATTAGATGCTGATGTATGAGTTTCTATTTCTTGAGTAGGGTCTAGTTCATCTAACTGAAAAACTGTAGGAACCTCTTCTTCTATAGCCTCACTTACTGATGGCTCCTCGCTAGAAACTTGTTCAAATTGAATTGCATTACTTTGGTTTGCTTCGGCTTCCATTAAGGGCAAATCAAACTCAAAACTAATTTGATTTTCCTCTTCTACATTTAAGTGTTCTGCATCTATAACTTCTATTTCACCAAAATCAGTTGGAATTTCGTTAATAACAAATTCTTCTTCTTGTACAGGAACAACAGGTTCCTCCAAATCAAATGAAACTGGAGTTAGCGACTCAGACTCAACTTCAATAGCTTCTGTAGATTCTATGGTTTCCGTTATACTTCCAGTAACTTGTTCAAATACAACTTCTAAATCAAGTAATTCTTCAGTCAACAAAATATTTAAATCTGTATACTCTTGCTCCTCAGCTAGTATTTGATCTAAAGGATCAACTACAAGGGCTTCTTTTGTTTCTTCTACTTCTTCTGTCTCTTCAAGACTATATTTAATAACCTGATTCGAATCTGAGTCAGAAATTGGATCAGCAAAAGGTGAATTTGATTCTGATTTTTCTGTTAAATCGTGAACAAAGGGTTGATCTTCCTCAAGGGTATGAATTACCTTTTTAGCTTCTGTGTTGACGATTTCATGTTGTTGATCGGAGTTGAATCCTGTAGCAATTATGGTAACTGAAATATTATCACCTAATTCTGGATCCTCGCCTACACCCATAATAATATTGGTGTTGTTTCCTGCTTCGGACTGAATAAAATCGTTGATTTCTCCTATTTCGTCAATGGTAATTTCCTCTTCTCCTGAGACAATTAATAGCAGTACATTTTTGCAGCCAGTAATTTTATTGTCGTTCAATAATGGAGAATCTAACGCTTTAACTATCGATTCTTGAGCCCGATTTGCACCCGAAGCACTTGCAGACCCCATAATAGCGGAACCGCTATTTGTCAAAACAGTTTTTGCGTCTTTAAGGTCAATGTTTTGCGTATAATGATGTGTTATTACTTCAGCAATACCTCTTGCTGCAGTTGCTAAAACCTCATCTGCTTTGGAAAAACCAGCTTTAAATCCTAGATTTCCATATACTTCTCTAAGTTTATTATTATTGATTACAATTAAAGAGTCAACATTGTTCTTCAATTCTTCCATACCCTTCTGGGCCTGCTCTATCCTTATTTTTCCTTCAAACTGAAAAGGCATGGTTACGATTGCAACGGTCAACACATCCAAATCTTTTGCCATACGTGCAATAATTGGGGCTGCTCCAGTTCCCGTTCCACCACCCATTCCTGCAGTGATGAAAACCATTTTGGTCTGAGTAGATAAAAGCGTGTGTAGGTCTTCGTAGCTCTCTTCTGCAGATTGCTTCCCTACTTCTGGGTTTGCTCCTGCTCCTAGCCCTTCTGTAAGGGAAGCTCCAAGTTGAATTTTGATTGGAACAGAACTCTTCTCAAGCGCTTGAGCGTCTGTATTACAAACAACAAAATCAACGCCCATAATTCCTTGTTATAACATATAGTTAATTGCGTTGCTCCCTCCTCCACCAACACCAATGACTTTAATTACATTGCTTTTGTTTTTAGGGAGATCAAAATTTATATCTGTGCTAATATTGTCCATATATTTTAATTATGCTTTATCCAAAAATTCTTTAAACTTATCTTGCCACTTTTCAAAAATTGACTTTCTCTCAGCCGAAATAGTAGTTTCTTCTTTTCTGCCTGCTTGATTATCATCCGAATCAACTTGTTCTGACGAATCACTCACTTTTGCAGAAGGAATGTTTTCGAGTGCATTCATTAGTAACCCTACTGCTGTAGAAAATGTAGGACTGGTAGTTGATGAATCTGAATCGCCAGCTAAATGTTCGTTGGGATAACCAACCCGAGTATCCATACCGGTTATATATTCGACTAACTGTTTAAGATGTTTCAACTGGCTTCCTCCTCCAGTTAAAACAATTCCTGCTATTAATTTTTTCTTTTGGTCTTCGTGTCCATAATTTTTTATTTCAAGAAAGGCTTGCTCAATGATTTCTATAACCCGAGCATTAATGATTTTTGAAAGTGTTTTTAAAGAAATTTCTTTAGGTTCTCTTCCTCTTAAACCTGGAATAGAAACAATTTCGGTCTCTTTATTTTCTCCCGGCCAAGCAGATCCAAATTTTACTTTTAAAAGCTCAGCTTGTTTATTAATAATAGAGCACCCTTCTTTAACGTCTTCAGTAATTACATTACCTCCAAAAGGTATTACAGCTGTATGTCTAATTATTCCATCCTTAAAGATTGCCAAATCAGTGGTTCCACCTCCTATATCAATTAAAGCAACTCCTGCTTCTTTTTCTTCTTGACTAAGAACCGCGTCTGATGATGCTATGGGCTCTAAGGTTACTTTGCCCATTGTAAGGCCAGCACTTTTTATACATCGACCAATATTACGAATCGATGAAACTTGACCCACAACCACATGAAAATTTGCTTCTAAGCGTCCTCCATACATTCCAATAGGCTCTTTTATTTCTGCTTGCCCATCAACCTTAAACTCTTGAGGAAGAACATGGATGATTTCTTCCCCAGGAAGCATCACTAATTTATGAACCTGATTTATCAGTCTATCAATATCGTCTTCATTTATTACTTCATCAGCATTTTCACGTGTAACATAATCGCTATGTTGCAGGCTTCTAATGTGCTGCCCAGCAATCCCAACAATAACTTCATCAATTTCTACCCCAGCTTTTGCTTCTGCCTCGGCTACTGCAGTTTGAATGGATTGAATTGTTTGCGTTATGTTATTAACAACGCCTCGATGCACTCCTAAACTTTTAGACTTACCGATTCCAAGAATTTCTACTTTATCGTATTCATTCTTTTGCCCAACCATGGCTACAATTTTTGTAGTTCCAATATCTAATCCGACTGCTATATTTTTATTCTTCATAACTGATCAACTTGACGCAATTACTTGCTGCTTGAATTTTAAATTTATTTTTGTAAAGTCTGGCTTCTCATCGAGAGTTTCCAAATACTTACATAATGTTTTTAATTTCTGACCCTTATTCTAAAAGAATCAAAATTTCCCCATTCTATGATAAAATCATGAGAGCGAATTTTTAATAAATACTCCCCATCATTTGCTTCAATCTGAATGATTTCTCTTTTTAAAAAATCATCTTGATTTGCTTTTTGCATAAAGCCAACCAAAGCTTTTGTTTGTTTCTCATCAGGAGATCCAAAAAAAAGCGGAACATGAGATGTAAAATATTCCGTTAAAGGAATTTTTACAGCCTCTGAATCGACATAATAAGCTTCCTTGCCAACAATTCGAAGTAAAGGAATTCTTTCTTCTACACTGACAGTCAACACTCTTGAAAGAGAGGTGTAAACCTCGGCGTTCAAAATGATTTGATATGCCTCCAAGTCTGCTTCAATAGTACCCAAAGCTAGGCTATCTTTTATTCCAATAGACAACAACTCTTGGTTTTGTATTAACAATTTATTAACCATATCAATATTTAAAAAATCATGATGATTTTGACTAAAAACAACTTCGATCCCGCTTAAATCTCTTTGATTATTTCGCCAATGACTGAATACAACAGAAGAAGTAATTAATATTAAAACAAAAACTAATCCTAGATATTTATTAAGCTTCATCCTGCATCATTTTAAGTTTAATTTTTTCAACTTCAGCACCAACATCACCAGCTCCTAGAATCGCTATAATTCTTTCTTTAACTAGATTTAACTTGACACCCATCTCTTCTTTTGAAATCAACTCTACTTGTGTCCCTAAAATCATTTCCTTAAGAACAGTAGAAGTAACACCTATAATGGGCAACTCTCTCGCTGGGTAGATGTCCAATAAATATACCCGATCAAAAAGTGATAGAGCAGCTGCAAATTCATTCATAAAATCTTGCGTTCTTGAATATAAATGTGGCTGAAAAACAACACACTTGTGATCCTCTGGAAAACTTGTATTTAAGGTTTCGTAAACCGCTTTAATTTCTGTAGGGTGGTGTGCATAATCATCAATCAAAACGCGATCTTTTCTATCAATTAAAACTTGGAGCCTCCGTTCAACACCCGGGAAGTTGGTTAAGCTTTTTACTAAATCAGCTACTGGAATACCAGCCTTTGAAGCCATAGCTAAAGCCACAAGAGCATTGGAAAGATTATGCACCCCCAATTGATTGAAAAATTGATTTTCATAAACTCCTTCAGGTGTGTTTAAATCAAATTGAACACCAGTTGATAGAGGCCTTATATTGTCAATATAATAGTCCGCTTTTTCAGAAACACTATAAGTCAATCCAGCTAAGGGTATGTTTTTTTCTACAAACAAAGTTTCTTTAACCTGTGAAGCAAATTCTCTGTAGGTGTCCCTCAAGCTAGAAGCGTCGTTATAAACGTCTAAATGATCGGCATCTATAGAAGTAATACATGCTATCGTTGGATTCAAGTGTAAAAAAGACCGATCAAATTCGTCCGCTTCAACTAAAGTATATTCATTTCCATGGGACAACATGTTGGTTTTAGAATCTTGAAATATCCCTCCAACAAAAGATGTAAAAGAGACTTCGGATTGCTGAAACAAATGAGTAAGAATAGCGGTGGTAGTTGTTTTTCCATGGGTACCAGCAACAGCCAAACAAATTGTATCGCGAGTTAAGTCTCCCAAAATCTGTGCACGCTTAACCACACGATTACCTTGATTTAAATAAAAATTTAATTGGGGATGCGTATCAGGTATTGCTGGCGTATAAACGACTTGAGTTTCTATAGAATTCACAGCTTTAGGCAGAGCTATTAAGGATTCATCAAATACAATAGGTATACCCAATTTTTGCATTGAATCTGTTATCAAAGATGGCGTTTTATCATAACCTAAAACATGAGCCCCTTGCAAAACAAGATAGCGCGCAATAGCCGACATTCCGATGCCTCCAATCCCTATAAAATAATATGTTTGTCCTTTAAAATTCAATTTCTATTAAGCTTATTTATTATTAAATCTACTATGTCTTGAGTTGCGTTTGGTCGAGCGAATTTAACAAACTCGTCTTGTACTAAATCTTCATCGACCTTCAAAAGACGGTTGAAATATTTTTCGAATTCATGATCTATATCTTGTTCTGTAAGCACTAAAGCGCCACCTGTTTTTGCTAAAGCCTGTGCATTATGAAACTGGTGGTTATCTGCTACATTAGGGGATGGTATGAGTATAACAGGCTTACCTATTACCGCTAATTCAGAAATAGAACTTGCTCCTGCTCTAGACACTAAAACATCTGCAGCAGCATACAAAAGATCCATATCCTGAATAAAAGGGTACACCTGAACATTATGGTCTTCATTGTATTTTTTATACTGATCATAATACAACTTTCCACATTGCCAGATTAATTGAATATTAAACTTGGAGAATAGAGGAAGATGAGCGGCTATAGTTTGATTTATTTTTTTTGCTCCCAGACTCCCGCCCAATACAACTAAGGTCCTTTTGGTGATATCTAAATTAAAATTAGAGCGTGCTATTGCGCTTTTATTTTTTGAGATAACTAAAGCTTCTCGGATTGGATTTCCCGTAATGGCGATTTTAGCCTTTGGAAAAAAACGATCCAAACCTTCAAAAGCAACAGCAATTAAATCAACCCGGTTACCGAGGACTCTGTTCGTAATCCCTGCATAAGAGTTTTGTTCTTGAATAAGTGTCTTGATTTTTAGATAATGGGAAATAAAAAGAATTGGACCACTAGCAAAACCGCCAGTTCCTATAGCAAAATCAGGCTTAAATGAAAGTAAAATGAAAGCAGATTGAAAAAAACTAACCACTAACTTTAAAGGGAAGAGTATGTTTTTCAGAAAAGAACTCCGTTGAAAACCAGAAATCCAAATTCCTTTGATTGCATATCCTGCCTTTGGTACTTGATGCATCTCCATCTTTCCAAGTGCACCAACAAATAAAATTTTAGCATCCGGAAAGGTTTGCTTTAATTTATCAGCAATGGCTATTGCAGGGTATATATGCCCCCCTGTTCCTCCTCCCGATATGATGAATTTATATGGTTTCACTTAAAACTGCTAAAGGGTTATCTTCGTTTGATGCTTTTGGTTCTAGTTCTTCTGCTTTTTTATAGTATGCAGAACTCACACTCAAAATCACTCCAAATGCAATACAAGTCATCCAAGCTGCAGTACCTCCACTACTCACCATAGGCAATGTTTGTCCCGTTACAGGGAGAACCTGAACGGCAACTCCCATATTAATCATTGCTTGAAATATAATAGGAACCCCAACTCCAATAACAACAAGTTTTCCGAAAACTGTTGGAGTTCGATAGGCTATAACCATGATTCTAAAAAGAATTAATAAGTAAGAAAAAATTAAGCCTATACCTCCCAAAAGACCAAACTCTTCTACAATTATTGCGTAAATAAAGTCGGAACTACTCTGAGGGAGAAAATTTTTCATTACACTTTTTCCAACTCCCAAACCGGTTATGCCTCCAGTTGCAATTGCAATCTTTGCTCGTTCAACCTGGTAATTGTCTGTTGTATCAGAATCTGGTTGATTAAAATTATCAATTCTACTGATCCAAGTATCAACTCGATTTGGAATTAAATCAGGAAATGCCTTTGCCGATAAAACAAACAGTAGTAATAAAAAGAAAGCTCCAGCTAAAAGAATAGCTAGGTGTTTAATAGGGTAACCTCCCAAAAAAGCAAGCATAAAAACCATCATAGAAATCAATACTGCAGTAGAAAGGTTTGAGGGTAAAATAAGAGAAACTACTACAAAAACAGGCAGCCATAAAGGCAAAATAGAAGCTCTGAATGTTTGGGGGGTTTCATAATTCTTTGACAGGTAATAAGCTACATAAATCATCAAAACAACTGAAGCTAAAGTTGAAGTCTGAAAACTTAGCCCTACAAAAGGAATTTGAATCCACCTACTGGCGTTAGCCCCATCAATGACTGTTCCTTGAGATGCCGTATAAATTAGTAAAAGAACAACAACAGGTAGTAATAAAATAGAAATTGCTTTGAAATACTGATAGGGTATTTTATGGACCCCTACCATAAATCCAAATCCAAAAATCAAAATAACCATATGTTTAAATAAATAATACCGTGGACTACCCTCCCCAACGACATAAGCAAGATTTGAGCTTGCACTAAATACAGGTAAGAAAGAGAACAATGCCAATAAAGCAAGAATACCCCAAAGCACTAGATCACCACTAAGTAGTTTGTGTTTTTTATTCATTATAAATTTCGAACAGCTTGTTTGAATTGATCTCCACGGTCTTCATAGTTTTCAAATAAATCAAAACTTGCACATGCTGGTGAGAGCAAAACCACTTCTTTTTTAAGTGCAATTTTGTGCGCGATTTTTACAGCCTCATCAATGGATTGAGTTTCCACAATAGTCTCTACAACAGGTCCAAAAACGTCAAGTAACTTTTGGTTGTCTATACCCAAACAAACGATAGCTTTTACTTTTTCTCTAACCAACGGAAGTAACAAATTGTAATCATTTCCTTTGTCAACACCCCCGGCAATCCAAACAGTTTGTGAATTCATGCTATCTAAAGCATAGAAGGTTGCATTCACGTTGGTAGCTTTAGAATCATTGACATAGCTTACATTTTGAATCTTAAGAAACTGCTCCAAACGATGAGGAGCACCCTTAAAGCTCATTAAGCTTTCGCGAATAGAATTTTTACTAACCTTTAAAAGCCTTGCAACGGTAACTGCCGCCATAGCGTTAAGCAAATTGTGCCTTCCTTGAAGTTGAAATTGTGCTGTATTTATCATGGTATTTGAATTGTCATGTTGAATAATTATTTGATCGTCTGAGGTATATGTTCCATCTTTTTCTAGTTTTTCAAAACCAAAAGAAATTTTGTTCACTTCAGAAGTAGATGTATTAAGAGCTTTAACCAAGACCGGATCCTCAGAGTTAAAGACTAAAAACTGCTTATTTGATTGATTTTTAATGATGCGCATTTTAGACCTTACATACTTTGAAAAGTTGTTTTCGTATCGATCTAAATGGTCTGGAATAATATTGGTAATTACAGAAACTTCTGGCTGAAACTCATAAATATCGTCTAATTGAAAACTGCTGATTTCTAATACATAAACTTCTCGATTGGTTTCGGCAACTTGTCGCGCAAAACTATATCCTATATTACCTGCAACTCCGACATTCAATCCCGACTGCTCTAACAAGTGATGCGTAAGAAGGGTTGTTGTGGTTTTACCATTACTCCCTGTTATACCAATTAAAGTAGCATTAGTATATTGACTTGCAAATTCAATTTCTGAAACTATTTTAATATTGGCAGCTCTTATTTTTTTAATTAAATCAATTTTTTCAGTAATTCCAGGGCTTTTCATAACCAAAGAAGCTTGAAGAATAGTCTTCAAATCATGCCCACCTTGTTCAAACAAAATACCCAGTGCTTTCAATTCATTTTGGACATCCAAAGAAATAGCTCCAGCATCAGAAACAAAAACTTCGAAACCTTGTTTCACGCCAAGAACTGCAGATCCAATTCCGCTTTCTCCTCCGCCCAATATGACTAGTTTTTTAGGCATTATCGAATTTTTAGAGTTACAATGGTTAATACACTTAAGAGGATACCTATAATCCAAAAACGAGCTACAATTTTACTTTCGTGATAACCAAGCTTTTGATAATGATGATGCAAGGGTGCCATTAAAAACAATCTTTTACCAGTTCCAAGTTTTTTCCGAGTATATTTAAAATAACCAACCTGAATAACTACAGAAAGAGTTTCCAATACAAAAACTCCACACAAAAGAGGCAGTAATAATTCTTTTCGAATCATAATGGCTGTTACGGCAATAATAGCCCCTATAGTTAGACTTCCAGTGTCTCCCATGAACACTTGAGCCGGATACGTATTGTGCCACAAAAACCCAATTAGAGACCCCATAAAGGCAGCTATAAAAATGGTTATTTCTCCTGCATTTGGTATGTACATTATATTGAGATAATCAGAGAAAATAAGGTTACCGGAGACCCAAGCAAAAACTCCTAAAGTGAAAACTATAATGGCAGAACTTCCTGCGGCTAAGCCATCAATCCCATCCGTAAGGTTTGCACCATTAGAAATAGCTGTTACAATAAAAACTACAAAAGGAATGAAAATCAACCAGGAGTAAGGAGCAGAATTTGGAATCCATTGAATAAGTTCCGCATAATCAAATTCGTTATTCTTTAAAAATGGAATTGTTGTTAAAGTAGATTTTTGATCACTTGTAAAATTCTCAACATTTTGCTCAACCATAACATTAGGCTGTTCTAACCTAACAGTAACTTCGGAATGAAAATATAAAGTAGAACCTACAACAACACCCAAAAAGACTTGCCCTATTACTTTGAAAATTCCTTTCAATCCTTGTTTGTCTTTTCTAAATACTTTAATATAGTCGTCCAAAAACCCAATTGCCCCCATCCATAGGGTTGTGAAAATGAGTAGAAGAATGTATATGTTCTGAAGTTTTGCAATTAAAAGAACGGGGATTAAGGTGCTTATAATAATTATAATTCCTCCCATTGTTGGAGTTCCTGATTTTTGTGCCTGACCTTCTAGACCAAGTTCACGAACTGTTTCTCCGATTTGTTTTCGTTTTAGATAATCAATTATTTTTTTTCCAAAAATGGTAGAAAATAATAGGGAAACAAGTACAGCAAGAGCTGCTCTAAAAGACAAAAACTGAAACAGACTTGCTCCTGGCAATTGATACTGACTTTCTAAATACTCGAATAAATAGTATAACATATTAGAATAATTTCAATAATATTTCTTGTACAACTTGACGGTCATCAAACTGTGTTTTAACCCCTTTAATTTCCTGGTAGGTTTCATGTCCTTTCCCAGCAATCAGCAAAACATCCTTATCTTCTAAAAGCATGCATGCTGTTTTTATGGCTTCCTTACGGTCGCTTATTTTTAATGTTTTTTTATAATCTTCAGATGCTACACCAACCTCCATTTCTAAAATGATTTTTTCAGGATCTTCCGAACGAGGATTATCGGATGTAAACACAACACGATCACTGAGTTGAGCTGCGACAGCTGCCATCATAGGTCGTTTTTCTTTATCTCGATCACCTCCACAACCTACAACCGTAATCACTTTTTCGTTTCTGGTTCTTACCGAATTAATGGTTTTTAAAACATTCTTCAACGCGTCTGGCGTGTGAGCATAATCTACAATCACCAAAGAACCTTTTGGCCCTTGAATAGTTTCAAAACGACCACTTACATTTTTAAGCTTACTTATTGCCGATAAAACTTCAAGTTGTTCTTGATTTAAAAGACTTGCAATTGCATAAACCGCTAAAATATTAGACGCATTAAACAGGCCTATAAGTTGTGTCCACACTTCTTTATCCTCAATTTTTAAAAGCATTCCAGTAAATTGATGCTCTAGAATTTGTGCTCTAAAATCAGCATAATTTTGAATTGCAAATGATTTTATATTTGCCTTGGAATTCTGAACTATAAAGGCTCCGTTCTTATCATCCAAATTGACTAATGCAAACGCTGATTTAGGAAGAAGATCAAAAAACTCTTTTTTGGTATCTCTGTAAGCCGCAAAAGTTTCATGATAATCTAAATGATCTTGGGTAAGGTTAGTAAACACCCCACCTTTAAATTGAAGTCCATGGATTCTTCCTTGTGCTATTCCGTGAGAAGAGACTTCCATAAAACAATATCCAATTCCAAGATTTACCATGGTGTCCAGGTGCTTGTTAATAGCTAAAGGATCTGGAGTTGTATGAGTCGAAGGAATAACTTGTTTTGCGTATTTAATTTCAACAGTTGACAATAAACCAGCAGCATAACCCATTTGAGTGAATAACTCAAAACTCAAGCTAGCGGTTGTGGTTTTTCCATTAGTCCCAGTAATGCCAATCAGATCTAGTTTACGAGAAGGATGATCATAATAATTAGCTGCTATTATAGCTAAAGCTACACGCGTGTCAGGCACCCTAATAAAAGTAACTCCGGGGATTATCTGATGGGGTTCTTGCGCTACCAAAACAACATGAGCGCCCTTTTTAATTACCGCGTCAATATAGTCGTGACCGTCTGACTGATCTCCCTTTATAGCAACAAAAAGCGTGTTTAATTCTACTTTGCGAGAATCAAACGCAACTGTACTAATATGCTTAGCTATAGTACCATAAGTCTGCTCAATAGAAACCCCAAATAAAATGTCTTTAAGTTGTTTCATGAAAGCTCTAATAAAATTTGTTGTTTTTTATTTAATCTCAAACCCTGTTTAATTGACTGACGTTTTACTTTTCCTGTGCCCTTTAATTCTACTTTCAATCCCATTCGCTCTAATAACATTAACGCATCCATTGCTGGCATTCCTTTTACGTTTGGTATTGTTTGATTTGTTGCGGAAGAATCAAAAGCATCAATGTCGAAACCTACAGAAGCAAAATTCAACTCAGGAACCTCTACTTGTTCAGGAATTGTATTGAAAATATTTAATGCTATTTCTTTGAAAACTGGTGCAGCAACCGTTGCTCCATAATACCCTATTTTTTTGTTTGGTCTATGAATGACAACAATACAGGAATATTGCGGTGCTTCGGCAGGAAAATAACCAACAAAACTTGATACATACTGCGTTTCTTCTTTTGTATAATCTACCTGACAGGTTCCAGTTTTTCCGGCTATAGCAAAATTTTCGTCTTTTACTTTATGGGCCGTTCCCCATTTTTTATCAACAACATTAAACATCATTTTCTGAACTTGCTCTAGTGTTTCTTTAGAACATATAGATGGGTTAATAACCTCTTTATCAAAATATTTAACCGGTGTTTCTCCAAAATTTCCAATTCGATCTATGAACTTAGGCTTTATCATTTCTCCACCATTTGCAATGGCATTATAAAACGTTAGGGTTTGAAGAGGAGTCATTAATACGCCATAACCAAAAGCCATCCAGGGCAAATCCAATCCGTCCCAATCTGAATCTGTTGGATAAGGAATTTTAGGCATAGCCTCTCCCTTGAAAGGAAGTCCAAGGGGTTTATGTAATCCCATGTTGTAAAGGCGATTTACAAATTTTGATGGGTTGTTTTTATAGTTATCATGAATTATTTTGACTATCCCAGTATTCGAAGAAACCTCAAAAGCTTTAGCAACAGTTAACAAACCATACCCTCCTTTTTTAGAATCTCGAACCTTATATTTTTTATAAAAAGTAAGCTCACCACCCGTTGTGTCAACTAAATCATCTACATCAACTACTTTGTCTTCAAGCGCAGCAATCATTGCCATTAACTTAAAAGTAGATCCTGGCTCATGGGCTTCCCCAATGGCATAATTTAGCTTCTCATAATATTTACCTTCAGATGTCCTTCCTAGATTTGAAATTGCTTTAATGTTACCTGTTTTGGTCTCCATTACTACAACTGTTCCATGATCGGCTTCAAACTTTTCTAACTGAGCTAACAACGCATGATGTGCGATGTCTTGCATGTTAATATTGAGAGTAGTATATACATCATAACCTTCGGTAGGCTCTTTTTCATTGTTATCATTAATGGGCTTCCATTGGCCGTTGGCAATTTTCTGTTTCATTCTCCTGCCGTTCTCTCCTTTTAGGTATTGACCAAAAGCTCCCTCCAGACCTACCCGCAGATAATTTCCACTTGGATCTCTTTGCTCATAACCGATGGTTCGCTCTGCAATTTTACCAATCGGATTTTCGCGAGTCAATTGCGACTCAACAATTAATCCGCCTCGGAGTGAAGACATGTTAAACAGAGGTAAACTTTTTATTTTCTTGTAAGTAGAAAAATTAAGGTTTCTGCCGATCAACACATAACGACTCTTTTTTGCCCGAGCTTGTTCCAGTTTTTTCAAATAATGTGAACTGGGTTTGTTAAACAAAATTCCCAATTCGCGAGATAAGCTGTCTTTGTGTTTTTGAAATAGACTTTCTGAAGCTACTTTAGCATCCCATCGGATTTCATAACGAGGAACTGTAGTGGCCAACAAACTCTCATCGTCTGAATATATATTACCTCGACTGGGCTGTAAAACAAAGTTTTTAACGGTTCTTTGCTGGGCTAGATCGCGATAATAATCACCTTCTGATATCTGAATTATAAAAAGTTTGGAAACTAAAATACAGGCAAAGACGAACAACCCAAGTACCACTAGGTAAAAACGGTTCGTTATTTGCTTTGTTTCTTTACTCATTTTTTACTTGATTCTACAACCAGTTTTATGGGCGGGTTCTTGGCAGGCTTGATGCCTTTCTCTTTGAGGGACTCTGTAACTCTAGACTCCATTTTTAATTCCATCAAATAAGCTCGCTTTTCGACAAAATTGCTTTTCATTTCTTTAAGCTCGTTATTGAGTTTTGCTATCTGAAAAATTTTACGGTCTGCTGAATGTCCACTAGAAATAATTACTAAAGCCAGTAGAGATAAAAACAAAATCATACGCCAATTTTTCAAGGCGTTATCCTTAATCAAAAATTCTATGTTTAAAACCGACAATAGTTTGTTCATTTTTTTTCAGCTGTTCTTAGTTTCGCACTTCTAGCTCTAATGTTTAATTTTATTTCTTCATCCGACGGAATTACAAGGCCTCCAACTTTTTTGAATGGCGTAAATCGATTTCCAAAAAAATCTTGTTCTGCCTCCCCCTCAAAAACTCCTTCTCTAATAAAACGTTTAACCAATCTGTCTTCTAAAGAGTGATACGAGATGCAAACCAACCTCCCACTAGGCTTCAAAACCTCACCAGTCTGCTGAAGAAATAATTTAATCACCTCCAACTCTTGGTTCACTTCTATTCGAATGGCTTGAAAAACTTTGGCTAGTATTTTATTTATAAAACGCTCAGAAATAAGTGGTTTGATTATTTCAATTAATTCTGTTGTAGTCTCTATATCCGCAACATTTCTTTGCTCCAAAATTGCAGAAACAATTTTGTGAGCGCCTTTGACCTCACCATACAATTTCATTATAGAAATTAACTCTTGTTCCGAATAGGTGTTGACTACTTCAAATGCAGATAAACTTGCGTCTTGATCCATACGCATATCTAAACGACCTTCGAAGCGTGTTGAAAATCCTCTTTGCTCAGCATCAAATTGATGTGATGAAACACCAAAATCAGCCAGAATGCCATCGACTTCTTTTATGCCATAAAATTTAAGGTATCGTTTTAGGTCTTTGAAATTTGCTTGAATCAACTCAAAACGCGGATCAGCCAAAGTGTTTTTCACTGCATCTTGATCTTGGTCGAAAGCAAATAATTTGCCCTCTGGAGAAAGAGATTTTAATATTTTCCTTGAATGACCTCCGCCTCCAAAAGTAACATCAACATAAACCCCATCTGGGTTGGTAACCAAATCCTCAACACTGCGGTCCAGTAGAACTGGATTATGATATTTGATCTCCATCTTTATCTCCCATTACTTCTTCAGCTAATGCACCAAAATCAACAGTTGCTTCGCTTATTGCTTCTTCATAAAGAACTTTATCCCATATTTCAAGAATATTTACCGCTGAAGAAATCACAACTTCTTTAGAAATTCCAGCATGAACAAAAAGGTCTTTTGGAATCAGTAAACGCCCTGTCTGATCAACATCAACTATGCGAACCCCTGCCGTAAACCTTCTAATGAAGTCGTTGTTTTTTTTATTGAATCGGTTAAGTTGATTAACCTTTTCCATCATCGCTTCCCACTCTTTAATGGGATATAACTCTAGACAAGAATTAAAAACGGCACGCTTTAAAACAAATTGCTCTGCTAAATTTTGAGCCAGTTGCTTCTTAAGGGCAACCGGGAGCATGATCCGCCCTTTGGCGTCAGCTTTACATTCATATGTCCCAATAAAGTGCTGCATCTTAATTGTTTGCAAGTTGATAGATCAAATATAAAGTATATTTACCACAATTTCCCACTAAACACCACTTTGTTAATAAGTTTCCTGAGTTGGAGTAAAAGAGTTCTTAGCCGTATAACAATGAAAAAAAAATTCCAAATCATTAATTATTAACTATATTTGAAAGCAAAAAACACTCGAAGTACTCATCTTAGTATGGAAAAAATATATAAAGAAGAAAAGGATTTCAAGTTTGTAGAGATTGGCGAAGGCCAGCCTATTATTATCCTTCACGGACTAATGGGTGGCTTAAGTAATTTTGCCGGTGTTGCAGACTTTTTTCCAAAACATGGATACAAGGTTATAATGCCTGAGTTACCAATCTATGAATTGCCCATACTAAAGACTAACGTCAAAACCTTTTCTGATTATCTCAAAAGTTTTTTGAATGCAAAAAAGATTGACAAACCAATACTTCTAGGTAATTCCCTTGGAGGCCACATAAGCTTAGTGTTTGCTAAACATCATCCTGAATTAATAAAGGGCCTTGTTCTTGCTGGAAGTTCTGGTTTATATGAAAACTCTATGGGTGAAAGCTATCCAAAACGAGGTAATTATGAGTACATAAAAACTAAAGCTCAAGAGGTGTTTTATGATCCAGCTGTAGCAACTAAAAAAATTGTTGATGAAGTTTTTGAGGTAGTTAATAATCGAAATAAATTAATTAGAACTCTAGCAATTGCTAAGAGTGCTATTCGTCATAATATGGCAAAAGATCTACCTTTAATGAAAACCCCTACTGGTATTATTTGGGGTGAAAACGACATTGTCACTCCTCCAAATGTAGCTGAAGAGTTTCATAAGTTATTACCCGACTCTGACCTCTATTGGATAAAAGAATGTGGACATGCTCCAATGATGGAACATCCGGATCAATTTAATGAGAAACTTTGGGTTTGGCTCAAAAAACGTAACTTTTAGTAGCCATGCGAATTACAGCATCTGAATTCATTATTAGCAATACGGATGTTTCCAAATGTCCGAACGAAAAAACTCCTGAATACGCATTTATTGGGCGTTCTAACGTTGGTAAATCTTCTTTAATAAATAGCATTTGTGATCGCAAAAACCTAGCAAAAACCTCTGGAAGACCCGGTAAAACACAACTCATAAATCATTTTAAAATAAATAAATGCTGGTATCTAGTAGATCTACCTGGATATGGATATGCTCGCACTTCTAAAACTTCAAAAAAAGCATTTCAAAAATTAATAACAACCTACTTTGAAAAGAGGAAACAACTGGTTTCTGCTTTTGTTTTAATTGATATTAGACACGACCCTCAGCCCATTGATTTAGAATTCATGGAATGGTTAGGCACACACTATATTCCTTTTTCGATTGTTTTTACCAAGGCAGATAAAGAAAAGCCTATGGCAATTAAGCGTAAAACTGAAACGTATATTCAAAAAATGCTTGATCATGCTTGGGAAGAAGCTCCACCTCACTTCATTACCTCTTCTTTACACAAAACAGGAGGAGAAGAACTTTTAGATTATATCGCTAAACTGAATGAGAAATTTATAAATCTAGATCAACTACCCTCGGTCGATGTTTAGCTTTTCAGCAAAATAATCGCAAAAATCATTCATCGTAGCTGCCATTTTTTCATTTTGGGTCGCACGAAGAAAAGTCTGGCCCATAGTCACTAAAGACTGATGGAAAAATACATTCATTTGATCTACAGGCATATCCTTTACCCAAAGATCCATCCTTAAAGTTTCTTGATTTTTACCATCCCATAAAGACATCAATAAAGCCTGCGCTTCCTCTTCATTTACTCCACCGTCAGGTGCAGACCAAACAATCTTTTCTGGAATTTTATTTTCATCTAATTGAACTTCTATTGAAATGTTAGTTTGCTTTCCCATTATCTTATTTTGCGGGTTTATAGTTTGATTTATTGAAGAGGTCTTTAGCAGGAATTACAAGGAGTTGTTCGAGCGTAATATTGGGGTTTTTATCCATATAAGAACGAACAATTTGCCAGCCAATCCATTGACCTACTTTACCAGGAGTGTCATTGTCGATTTCTAAATAAAATTTAGAAAATGGAGCTGGGTCAATAAATCTTAATGATAAGGAAGATTGAGTTTTATATAGAAGCTCGTTCTCTATAAAATATTGCCACATATAGCGCTCATTTTCACTCACCCAATCAATTTCACTTTTTGAGTATGAAATCTTAATTTCATCTGATGAAGAAGGTAGTAGTAGATCTTTTATATAGAGCTTCTTACCGTAATATATCATCTGCGCTATCAAAGTTCTGTCTTCAGGAGTTTTTACAACTACGTTCCCTAATTCGTCAACAATATGAGACATCATATAAGGAAGCTCCATGTCCTTAACAATGTAATTTGGAATGCCTTCATAAATAGGGTTTTTCGACCCTAAATAGGTGTCTAGAGAAATGATTAATAGAGAATCGGTAAATACTGTTTTACTCTGATAGTCTACATTATTAACCACAGTAACTACATGTGGGTCTAGTGATTTTGGGAAATAATACTTTATGTGTTTATAGAGATCCTCCAAGTCGATTTTTATTGGGCTTAATGAGGGGAATATGTTTTTGATTTCAGCATGTAAAAGAGTTTGAATACTATCGCGTTGTCTCTTGATCCAGATACTGTCAGGGTATTGCGCTGGAAATAAGTAAGGATATGTTTTTTTAAGACCAATATATTCTTCTGGATTAGCATTATAAAATTTGAGATCAAAACGATCTATTTCAATGTTAACCGGTATTGATTTGATTTTTACTTCAAGTTCATTTTCTCCTGAACAGGAAAAAAATAAAACAGCTATTAGGCTATAAAAGCCCGCTTTTAAATAAAATAATCTAGAAAATGAATTCATGTGCTACTAAAAATTTTTTGTGAAGAATAAGTTCCCTAATTTTATGCAAAGTTACATCCAAAAAATCTCTAAAACATATGAAATCGCCAGAAAAAGTAATTGACCACATTGTAAATTGGCTCAACAACTATACAGAAAAATCTGGAATGAACGGTTTTGTAGTAGGAGTGTCTGGCGGTATTGACTCTGCTCTAACCTCAACGCTATGTGCACACACAGGAAAATCTGTACTGTGTCTAGAAATGCCAATTCATCAACAGAAAAATCAGGTTTCTAGGGCTCAAGAGCATATTGCTTGGTTAGAAAGTAAATATCCAAACGTACAGCAGCATTCACTGTCTTTAACTGGAGTATTTGATAGCTTTCAAGAGCTTTTACCTCCCACTACAAATGAAGAAAGTAAATTCTTAAGCCTTGCAAATACTCGAGCACGTCTTCGCATGACAACACTTTATTATTTCGCCGCCCTAGAACGCTATCTTGTTGCTGGAACTGGAAATAAAGTTGAGGATTTTGGTGTTGGCTTTTACACTAAATATGGGGATGGAGGAGTAGATCTTAGTCCTATTGCGGATCTTATGAAATCAGAAGTGTTTTTGTTGGCTGAAAAACTAGAAATAGTTAAATCCATCCTAAATGCCGCACCAACTGACGGCTTGTGGGGCGATGATCGAACTGATGAAGATCAAATGGGAGCTACTTATCATGAACTTGAATGGGCTATGAATAATCTCGAATCTGATTTGGGAAACAACTCCACAAGGCAAAACGAAATTTTACTGATTTACAAGAATCTTCATGCTCAAAATCTACACAAAATGCAATCAATTCCAGTTTGTAAAATTCCTAAAAACCTATAAAAAAACTAGCTTAAAGTTAAATTACTCTGTTTAACTTTCTAGAGACAACTTTTTTTAACTGGTAATAACTCATAACATCTTCCAATATTTGGGCATGATGTTCATCATTATCTTTTACTTGCTCTTGTAATTCTTCAATTTTTTTGTCAATAAGTAACTTTCTTAAGGTCAAAATAGTTTCATTGACTAACTGGGAAATTTGACTGTCTTTGGACTTTACAAAAATATTTTTCTTTTCCCAATGGTGCAATTGATGCTGCTCATCGTTCATTAAAATATTGCTGACCAAAGAACTTAATTCTACATCAAGAGTTGGGATTAATTTATCAATGGATATCTGTCCCTCGATTTGAAAATGCTGAATCAATAGATAAAACAAGGTTTTGAAATTTCTATTTGCTAATTCAATTTCATCTTGCTGTAAGTCTAAAAAAATCTTTTCGAAAACCTTTACTTTTACTTCTTTAATTTCTTCCTCAATTTCCTCCTCTTCAGAAAAGCTTAATATCGACTCCTTGAATGTCTCTTCGCGATCACCATACATTATTAGAATGGTTATGATTTGTCTTTCTAGCTCAAAAGTATGATCAATACTAACATTCAGGGGGATTTCATTCTTCACTACCCGGAAAGATTCCTCTTTCTGCGCTGTTTTTGACTTTGTATTCTGTGCCTTTTTTGAAAGTTGAGCCAAAGCACTGAACAAAACATTCTCAGAAATGTCCATAATCTGCGCACAACTTTGCACATAGACCTCTTGCTGAATTGGGTCTGGTATTTTAGAAATACTCTCAACAATATCTCGAATAGTTGCTGCTTTTTTCACAGGGTCATTCATTGCATCCTTAAGCAACAGGGAGGCTTTGAATTGTATAAAGTCTTTTGAGTTATCTTTAAAGAAAAGCTCAATAGCCTCTTGCGAATTTTTCTTTGCAAAACTATCTGGATCTTCTCCCTCAGGAAACGAACATACCCTAACATTCATTCCTTGAGCCAATATCATATCAATACCCCTAAGAGACGCTCTTAATCCAGCTGCATCTCCATCAAAAAGAACTACAATGTTCTGAGTAAGCCTTTGAATTAAACGGATTTGAAGCTCCGTTAATGCGGTTCCTGAAGAAGAAACAACATTTTTTACTCCGGATTGAACCATTTGAATAACATCAGTATACCCTTCGACTAAATAGCAAACATCTTCTTTAGCGACACTTTGCTTGGCTTCATATATTCCGTAGAGCACTTTACTCTTATGATATATTTCACTCTCTGGGGAGTTTAGATATTTGGCTGTTTTTTTATTATCTCCTAAAATTCTACCTCCAAAACCAACTACTCTTCCAGAAAGACTTTTAATAGGAAACATAACCCTTCCCCTAAAACGATCTACCTGATAATTTTCATTAATAATAGTTAACCCTGTTTTTTCTAGAAAGTCGAGTTGAAAGCCATTTTTAAGCGCTGATTTAGAAAAAGCATCTTTCTCTTGGGGAGAATAACCTAAATCAAACTTTTTGATTGTCTCGTCTGCAAATCCACGCTCTTTAAAATAGGTTAATCCAATAGCCTTACCATCAGAAGCCTCCCAAAGGGTATTCTTAAAATAACTGTTTGCATGTTCAGCTACTAAGAACATACTCTCACGCTCGTTTAATTTTTCTTTTTCAGCATCGGTTTGTTCGGTTTCTTCAATTTCAATATTGTATTTTTTAGCCAAATAACGAATGGCTTCTGGGTAAGAAAAATGCTCATGCTCCATTAAGAATGCAACTACATTACCTCCTTTTCCACTACTGAAATCTTTCCAAATCTGTTTTACTGGCGAGACCATGAAACTTGGACTTCGTTCCTGTGTAAAAGGACTTAATCCTTTGAAATTTGTTCCTGACTTTTTTAAACCCACAAAATCACCAATAACCTCCTCTACTCGAGCAGTTTCATATACTTGGTCTATGGTGTTTTTTGAAATCAAAATTTAAATTTTATTGAATATTTATTGCTTTCGTGTAATTACATAATTAACCATTAATTCTAGAGAATCACGATAAGAATTTTTAGGGAAAGTCATCAGAATATCTAGAGCCTCCTTCCTGAAATTCTCCATCCGTTTTTGAGCATAGTCAAGACCTCCAGTATCTTTCACAAGTTGGATTACCTCTTTTACTCGTTTCTTATCTGTATTGTGGTTTTTTACTGAATTAATTAACCATTTTTTTTCTTTTGAAGATAAGTTGTTGATGGTGTAAATTAAGGGCAAGGTCATTTTCTTTTCCTTAATGTCAATACCTGTTGGTTTACCTATTTTTGTTTCTCCATAATCAAAAAGATCATCTTTAATTTGAAAAGCCATTCCCAATAATCCTCCAAAAACTCTCATTTTTTCTACTTCTTCTTCATCATCAGTAACTGACTTTCCTCCCATTGCACAACATGCCGCTAATAGGGTTGCTGTTTTTTGGCGAATAATTTCAAAGTAAATCTCTTCTGTAATATCTAAATTTCGAGCTTTTTCAATTTGGAGTAATTCTCCTTCACTCATTTCACGAACAGCTACAGATATGATTTTCAATAAATCAAAATCTTCGTTGTGAATACATAAAAGTAAGCCCTTAGACAATAGGTAATCTCCAACTAAAACAGCAATTTTATTTTTCCACAAGGCATTGACAGAGAAAAAGCCACGCCGTTGATTGCTGTCGTCTACAACGTCATCATGAACTAGTGTTGCTGTGTGTATTAGTTCAATAACAGAAGCTCCTCTGTAGGTTCTCTCGGTTACTGTTCCATTTCCTAGAAGTTTGGCTGTGAGAAATACAAACATAGGTCTCATTTGCTTCCCTTTCCGGTTGACTATAAAGTGTGTAATTCGATTGAGCAAAGCTACTTTAGAAGACATAGAATCACTGAACTTTTGTTCAAAGCGCTCCATTTCTAAATATATCGGCTCTTTTATTTGCTCCGTTACTTTCATACTCTACTAATATACAACTTCATTAAAGAATTAATTTTTATGAGCTTTGTTGGCAAGTTGACCACAAGCAGCATCAATATCTTTACCTCTAGAACGCCTAATTGTGTTGGTAATACGAGCAGAAGTTAGTTTCTTTTGATACATTGACATCGCTTCTTTAGAGGCTTGCTCAAACGTATCATCTCCAATAGGGTTGTACTCAATCAAATTTACTTTTGACTGAAACTTTCGGCAAAAATTAATCAAAGCCCTCACTTCATCGAGGTTGTCATTAATTCCTTTCCAAACTATAAATTCAATGGTTACCATTTTCTGAGTTGCTTCATACCAGTATTCTAAAGAAGACAAAAGGTCTTCTACTGGGAACTTCTTTGAGAAAGGCATTATCTTTTCCCTAGTTTCTTGAATTGCTGAATGTAATGAAACCGCAAGGTTAAACTTAACACCATCATCAGCCATTTTACGAATTAGCTTTGGAATCCCAGAAGTAGAAAGAGTAATTCTTTTTGAAGCCATTCCCAATCCCTCAGGGGAGGTTATTTTTTCAATAGCACCTAATACATTATTGTAATTCATCAATGGTTCTCCCATTCCCATAAAAACAATATTTGAAAGCGGAATATTAAAATACGTTTTGCTCTGTTGGTCAATAGCTACAACTTGATCAAATATTTCGTCAACATTTAAGTTTCGCATTCTATCTAATTGAGAAGTTGCACAAAACTTACAATCTAAACTACATCCTACTTGTGAAGAAACACAAGCGGTAGTTCTGTCTTTCGCAGGAATTAAAACAGACTCAACAATTCGGTTATCGTGAAGTTTAATCGCGTTTTTAAAGGTCCCATCTTTACTTCTTTGTTGTTGATCAACTGCAATATGATTGATGTTAAAATGGGTGTCGAGCAAAAGTCTAGTTTCTTTTGAAAGATTAGTCATTTTATCAAAATCATGTACTCCTTTACTCCACAACCACTGATAT
>Ga0114998_10000475_pt1 | contig 29605 bp, 7 predicted proteins | sample ArcticOcean_MG_C_5_FD_87044 | JGI IMG/M metagenome (GOLD analysis project Ga0114998, IMG submission 87044) | Marine microbial communities from western Arctic Ocean - ArcticOcean_MG_CB4_138 | ecosystem: Environmental > Aquatic > Marine > Oceanic | place: Arctic Ocean: Canada Basin | collected... | reverse complement strand
CCGATATTTTTTTGTATCCGATACAAAAACGATACACAAAATACAAAAATATAACCTCCGTAATAAATCAAAACACACCAGTAGAACTCGTTCATAAATTAATAAAGCGCATCTCGCACATGCTCGATCCAACGAACGAGCTCGCCGCAGAAGGCGTTCACTCGGAAACTCAAACGAGTAGCGAGAAAGAAGAGGACAGAGAGCGAGAAGAAACCGAGTGCTTTCGAGAGAGGACGAAGAAGCGGGCAGGGAACGGCGAAGAGGAAACGAGAGAGCGAGAGAAAACGAACGAAAACGTTAATTCGATCGATTGCTTTCCATGGATAGCGAAGAATTATAGGAAATATGATGGAGAGTTTACGCCAGCTGAAGCGACGCAGCGCACGAAGACGCTCTTGAAGTTCGTTGAGGAGAAACAACGGAAAGAGATCGCGAAAGGTGGGGTTCTCGCGGTTGACTCGAAAACGCCATCGAGTATACTATCGCACGCGGTAGGATATATCCACGACGATTCAAAATTGGACAACGTTATCGTTGGCTTACAAACGACGAAGATGTTAGAACGCGCGATGAAGTTAAAAGGCGGCGTGCGAATCAGCGAGAGAGCGCTTCAAGAACAAGGCGAAAAGATCGACGGGTTTTGCAAGAAAATCTTCGAGCAAAACGTGAGGACGCATAACGATTGCGTGTTTGATTTGTATACGGAAAACATGCGCGCGGTGAGATCGTCGCACGCGTTATCTGGTTTACCGGATTCATACGGACGAGGGCGTCTAATAGGTGATTATCGAAGAGTCGCTTTGTACGGCGTCGACGACCTCGTGAGGGAGAAATGTAAAGAAGCAGATAGACTCGATACCTCAAACGCGAATGTTGAGAATATGGAGAAGAAAGATAAAATCAAGATGCAAATACGCGCTTTGAAAGAACTTGAAGCCCTTGCAAAGTTATACGGTAAGAGCGTTGCTAAGCCCGCGCAAACGGCCAAAGAAGCCGCACAAGCGATATACTTTGGGTATCTTGCAGTAGTTAAATCCAATGACGGCGCGGCTATCTCGTTTGGTCGTATCGATTCATTCCTCGATATCTATTTCGAGAAAGACTTTCAAAGCGGGAGACTTTCGAGCGAAGACGAAGCGCAAGAGATCATCGATAACTTGGTTTTGAAGCTTCGTCTCGTGCGACATTTGCGTCCAAAAGCATACGATGATATCTTCGCAGGCGATCCCATTTGGGCGACAGCGTCCATCGCTGGCGTTTTAGAAGAAGGCGACGAAAAGAACCATATGGTAACGAAAACGAGTTATCGCATCCTTCAAACTCTCGTTAATCTTGGAGCCGCGCCCGAGCCGAACATCACGGTGTTATTTGACGAAATTCTACCGGTCGCGTTCAAAAAGTTCTGTTTAGAAATTTCTATAAATACTTCGAGCGTTCAATACATTAACGATAAACTCCTACGAAAGAGTTGGGGCAACGATACAACACTTTCATGTTGCGTTTCTGGCATGCGCTTAGGCAAAGACGCACAGTTCTTCGGAGCTCGCTGTAACTTGCCGAAAATCCTTCTTTATTCGTTGAACGGTGGACGAGATGAGCTCACGGGAAAGCAAGTTGCTCCGTTAGATCTCGCGCAAAAGTTTGAGAGTCTTCTTTCGCGTTCTCGTTTCGTTCATCTCGAGTACGACGATGTTTTAAAACGCTTTGACGCCTATCTAGGCTGGATAAGCGAACTATATGTGAACACAATGAATATAATTCATTTTTCGCATGAAAAATACGCTTACGAATCACTTCTTTACGCGTTAATGGATACGGAACCGGCGTATAACATGGCGTTTGGTATCGCCGGCTTATCCGTACTCGTCGATTCTTTGTCAGCTATTAAATATGCAAAGGTTCGACCACTATTTTCGTCCGAAGAAGGCGATAAAAAAAATATCATCTCTTCGTTTGAGATTAAAGGAGACTTTCCAAAGTACGGCAACGATGATAACGCTGTAGATGAAATCGCAAGATGGGTTGTACAGACGTTTATTGGTCATTTAAGAAAAACGCCTACATTTAAGAACGCGATGCATACGCTATCCATATTGACGATAACGTCAAATGTAATGTATGGAAAAAATACCGGCGCAACACCCGATGGACGTAAGCGTGGCGAAGCTTTCGCGCCTGGTGCAAATCCGATGCACGGTCGCGATAGTTCCGGAGCGTTAAATTCGCTGAACTCTGTCGCGAAAATTCCATACGCAGCTTGCTTAGATGGTGTCTCTAATACATTCTCCATAACAAAACCATCATTAGGTAAGGACGCCAACTCGCGTACGATGAATCTAATCGCCTTACTTGAGGGATACTTTGAAAAGGGAGCGATGCACTTGAACGTGAACGTGCTCAATCGCGAGACCTTAAAAGATGCTCAAGTCCATCCAGAAAATTATCCGAATCTAACAATACGTGTGAGCGGTTACGCGGTTAAGTTCGTGAAGCTCTCGAAGGCGCACCAAGACGAAGTTATCGCGCGCACATTTCACGAATTTCTATAGAGGTTATCGTGCGCACATTTACGAATTTCTATGGAGCGAGAGAGAAAGAAAGAAAAAGAGAGAAAGAAAGAGACAATAAATGAAATAAAGATCATTTGAATATATCAAAATAATAATGAGTAATACACACAATAATTCATTGATTTTGCTGCTACAATAATAAACTTTTATTTCTTCGCCGAGAATTTATATTTATCGCCCCTAATTATACTCTCCGTTACCGAAGACGCGGTAGTTTTCTCGCCGGTCCCATAACTACCAAATGTTGGGACGGCCACTGAAAAAAGGGCATCTTTCTCACTATCGACTATTACATCTAATCCCGTTCCTTTGCCGTTTTGAAGTCTCAAAATGACGACCAACGATGAGGCCCAAAGGAGCAAATAGGCCACCGCGGAAATAAGCCACCCGGCCCAAACTACGCTCATAGATTCCATCGCATCATCAACAGAATCCTCCAATTTCTCTAACGCATCGGTAACCATCTTACACGTAGCTAATGACATGATATCGGACTCTTCATCCTTCAACGCGATGATAACTTCAGAGTTTTTAACCATCGCATCGAATAAGTTTGCCGGAATTTGAGCCGGATCTTCTCTACCACACTGTTCAACCAATGCAACTTGCGTTGAATCATATTGACAACGCGAGTACATCGTTCCTACTTCGTTAATTTTCACTTTATGATTTCTACCAGATGTCTCGTTGAAATAACCTCTCTGCGTCTTGATGAACGTTTTAGTATCTGATGGAATCAAAGCGCGGCGATAGGCATCACAAAACGCAGTGAAATAGTCATCTCCCGGTCGATCAAAAGCACAATATTTCGATGCAGGTTCTGCATCTCCATCGTACTCTTGATCAATCATTGGTAACGTTTTTTTCGGATCGTACATGTTGATGAAATCGTTGTAAAGATAAATACCTGCCGCGATGGACATGCGTGCAGTGTTCATCATTTCCACGACGTCGCCGCCCTCCATGCATGGAAGCGAATCTTCTAAATCGGCATCAAACGTGTAACCAAACTTTTGAGATGCAGAATACTCAGTAGAAGCGTATTGGAAATCCGAAAGATAAGTGGTCGTGCCAGTGAGAACGCCCCAGAAAAACCACGAACCGATAAGTGTGAGCGTGAGAAACCCAGCCAAGTACGTGAACAACCTCCACTTGCCCATGAGCGATACTACGGAGAGTGAAACGCCGCCAACTGACATGAACGTTGCCAAAATTAAAGCAATGTCAACGGTCATAACGCCAAATCCTGCATACGCTTGCATTTTTTGATCTTTATCCGTGATGTTATTAATAACCAATTTCAAGTTCAACGCTTCAGTTTCGGCTTCGTAAGTAAACATCTTCGCGTCATCCAATGCTTGAATGACTCTCGCGCCTTGCTCGTTCATGTCATACGTAGAATTTCCAATGCTATCAGCAATAACAGTAATATCAGTTTGAAGTGCTAATCCTTTGTTCCAAACGAGGAAGCATCCAAGGCAGGCAATCATCGCAAAAAGAAATAACTGCGCTCTTACGAAGAACAACCCGGGACCGGAGAACGGTGCCCAGTTGCACGAATCTTTCCCGAAACAATTATCGAACCAGCTTCTTCTGAACCAAAACACGCAAGAAAACAAACAAACGAAAAGAGCAAACGCAATTCCAGGAAGTGCTTGTCCGAGTAACATGAACCAGTAATTAGCGTTGACGCCAAAATTCAACTCGCCTTCGTCGAACTTCTGAAACGTGCGAGGATCGTATCTTGGAATACCAAAGAAGCCATCTGTTTCGTCGAGATAGCCAGTTATCGCAACACATGTGGACAAATCGCTCGAATCTTCACATCTATAATGCTTTACGAATGCTTTAGTGCCGTTTGTGATGATATCCTTCGTATTCGTTTTGCTAGAAATGATATCAAACCAACCTCGAATATCTTGGTCAAAGTTTGGAGCATCGGCAAACATGCGTTCCATAGTAGTAACACCGTTAACGGCCCAATCCGAAATGTCTTGGTTGAAAACTCGCGACAATTCAAATTGATGCGACATGACTTTGTTTCTCGAAACGTCCCACATGGACAACGGCGAATTGAAACTCGTCGCGTTGTAAAACATATACTCGGTGGATAAAACCGCAGAAACGTCCCAGGTGTTGATGTCTTGATTGAACATGAACGTATCTCTGAACATATAGTTCATGTAATTAACGCTTCGCGTGTCAAAAAAGTCAATTTGTTGATCAAAACTCCAAGCGCCGTCGAACATTCTGTCCATGTCTTTCACGTTTGTCGTGATCCAATACGTTAACGGCGAGTTGAAAGATTTCGCGCCTTTAAACATACCTTGCATGGAAGTAACGGCAGTAGTGTTCCAATTGGACAAATCGCCGTTGAACAATTCGCGATTCATAAACGCATTGCGCATATCGGTGATTTTAGAAACGTCCCATTTATCAATCGTGCCTTCGCCAGTTCTTTTTGCAAAGTTGAAACATTTACCGTTCACTGGCGCTTCTTCTAAACATACTTGAATCTTCGTGTAAAACTCTGGAACTGTTTTAATCGTCTTCACGTTTTGCTTCACACCTCCGTAGGTTGGAACTGGCCTCGGTCCAGCAAGATCGCTGTCTTCCTCGAAACTATTCGATACGAACCCTTTGCTCGCATAATTATCTTCCAAGGCCATATTGTTCTCATCCGTATCTAAGCTTCCTTTTCTCATTTTATTCGTAAAGTTTGAATAATCGTGAAACTTTGTTGCTTTAGCGACGTATTTTTTCTTTTCATACTCTGAAACGGTCGGTTTATAGCTCTTCGCCTCTCTCTTCATTTCGTTGAATAGTTGTTCCTCTTCCAACGTCATGCCTGTTTTCGGATTGATCTTTTGCGACCCTGGATTTGCAGCCGCAATACCACCATTCGAATCGATTAAACTAATTCCTCCAGGTCTAGGTCTTCCATCGGCGACCCACTTCAAATATTTATTAGTTCCCGGCGTTGGTTCGACCCAAGTCGCGTCCATCGTCGTCTTCCCTTCGACGACGACTTGATCATAAGCCTCTGGATTCTTCTCTTTTTCACCAATCGCTTCTTTATACGCCTTGAGTTGCGTTTCCCAATCAGTCGAGCCTTTTCCAGACGCGAGATCGTGCGTATACTTCAACCTTTGTGCTTCAAACTTTCTATACAACTCGTCGTCTTTCAAATCGCCGGTTTCCTCCAAAAACTCTCTATTCAGCTTTTCCGTAACCTCGTGCATTGCAACATTTTGCGCTTCCCTCGGATCGATCCCGACCGATTTCAACAACTTAATCTCCTCCTTCGACATTTCTTGCGCTCTTATTTTCTTCTTCGCCTCTTCGATCTTCTCTCGTACTTTCTTCTCCTTCTTTCGTTGTATTTTCGCGAGTTCTTCCTTCTGGTCCTCCTGTAAGTGATACTTTCCTGGATGTAACGTTCGATCTTTCAATTGTTCCGTGGTTAATTCGCGATCTTGGTGTTGCGCTTGGTAATGCATCACTAACTGTTCTGTGTCTGGATACTCAGCCTCGTTCGATATCGCCGGGTGTTCTGTTCGCGTTTGCGTTTTTCATAGAGAGCAGAAGAAGAGAGAGAGGTTAAAATATATAATACACGATCGATCGCACATCGAAGAATCATAGTAATATTGAAACAAATCACACATAAAGAGAGAGAAAGCAAAAACAGAGATCAATTAATCGATCGATATGAAAATGAACCGATCCGATCGACTGCGCTTCGCATGGAAAACATACACACACAGACACCAACCAAATGTTGTCGATGATGACTCTAAAAGCGATAAAGAAGTATCGATTAAGTAATGAAGTTACCTTGCAAGATATCCATTTTATGATCAATGGCGGCCAGATAGGCATCCATGTCAGTAATATGCGCGACTTTCGCCGCCGCTTCTCTCACTTCATCGGTGTTCAATTCAGGCGCAAGTAAATGTTGTTCACTCGCTGCAGAAGCGGCCGCGGGCAAAGTATCCATTTGATTAAGTTTCTCCATCTGGTTATGTCCCTTCGCCTCGATCGTTTCAATCGAACCGATCGAAACCGAGCAAGTGATCGAGATCAAAACGAGCAAAGTTTGCGTGAGAGTAGTTCTGGACCTCATTTTATTAATTAATTGATTACAGTTTGAACTCTTGCGCTGTGAAGGATTTCTTGACTGATGAGAAGAGACCGAAAAATGAGACCTGTGGAAAGAGAGAGAGAGAGAGGGGGAGAGCGAATATCATTACTATTATATGAACAATTTATTTCCGATGACCTGCTAAAGGACCTCGGTTACTATTATTATTATTATTGTTATTATTATTATGTTGCAGCTGCTGATGATGATAGTTGTTGTTTACGTTGTTGTTTTCAGTGCACGCGAACTCTAACATTTCGAGCGCGTTTCGACCGAGCTTGAACTCTCTCTTTTTAACGCGAACTTCTTCGAGGAAACAATCGATGGATGCATAGGAACCCTTTTTCGAACGACTGGAGTGTAACGCTCGTAACACTCTGATCGTGAACTGTCTCGAATAAGGCGGCGAAGCGAAATCGAGAAACTCCGAGATGAAGCGTTTGATGTGAAGTTGATCGATATGATTCGTAGTCCATACTTCCGAGCATTCGTCTAAACAGTCCAAAATCAACTCTTCGTCGCCGGTTTCTGCGCCAATTTCGAGCAAAGATAAAGCAAAGTCGATTGCAGCTTTTGGGATTTCATCGCCACAACCTCTGCCGGCGACTTCAATCGCTGTTGAGACGCATTCTAAACATCGCGAGTGTAAACTTATTTGCGCTAAAGCGCATTTTTCGAGCAACGCGAATGCAATTTTATGCGATTTCTCCGGGTCTCTTCGAATGGCAGATTCTATCCAAGTCACTACACCGGCTGTTGCTGGGAGAGACGTTTCGAGCGTCTTCATCGCGTCTGCATATTTTTCCAAAAACTCAACAGGCGAGAGTTTCATATTATCCATCGAGCTATTATTATCCGAGTCGTTATCAAACGTCTTTGCGGCGTTGGAACAAATCTGTAACGCGCATACTAAATCTTTGCGAGCAGAATCGACGAGTGCCTTGTCGTTCAAATCTTCAGCCGTAGCGAGTGCTAAAATCTCTACGCACAAACCCGTCGCAGAATTTTCTATTTCGTTGTTTGAATTCGTACTGGTATGAGCGTTATTGGTGTTATTGCTATCGAAAGCGTGTAAAAGCTGATCGATATTTTTATCAAACTGGAACGCTTCGTCAAACATCGCACGCAAAGCATCCGGTCTGCGTAACGGCGCCGCAGATGGACTTCTATTACTATTACTTTCGGAAGTATTGTTGTTGTTGTTGTTTCTGTATTTTCCTAATATTTTTTTCAAATCCCAAGCGGCAAGCGCGCGCTTAGCTGACCCACCAGTCGAAGCCGCCGCTAATACAGCCGAACCTCCAAAGTTACCACTCACGAGAGCGCTATTATGCATAGACCCTCCACTGCGTAACCGTTTCCGTCCTAAGAACGAGGACGATCCTAACGAAAGTCCACCGACCGGTTTCCCTGCTGCTTGCAAAGCGTCCGACACAGCCGATGCGACGTCGGCATCGATGCTTGTCACATTTAACGCGGTAGCAATTCTTCGAACAGCTGCAACGCCATGTTTTTCAGATGCTGCTATTTCTAAATCCTGTGAAAACCGTTTCGCGACATCTTTAACGACCGCGTTCCAAGATTTGTTCGCAGTCGTGAACGATGAACTTTCGACGATATCTGAGAGTAAAATCTGCGCAAACATATACGCCCCAATCGTTCTCGTGCACATCTCTTTAATAGCATTCGTATCAATACTTATTTTATCTTCGAGCTCGCCCGCGTTTAAAGTTGTCGTCGTCGTCGTCGTCATTGTGTTGGAATTTTTCGATAACAGGACGACGCTCTCGCATAAATTAGAAAAATGATCCGCCAATAACTCGTGGAAAACGCCGAAATACGCCGACGCCGCCGAACCTAAAGCTCGAACTTCTCTCCTCAAACCAGCTCTCCAAGCGTGCTGAATGGCCAAATCGATCAACAAACAGTTCGAATGCTTATCCGCTAATTTGAATAGCAAAGCTCTCCCTCGTTCGCTTCTGAAAATCTTCTCCAACCAAGCTGGAGGTTTCCCTTTAAACTTATCAAATACTGCATCCGCTTTCGCAGCATCGAACTCTTTCTCGATCAAACGTTCTAACAACCCGATCTCATCAATCACCGAATTCATCATCATAATATTACCATTATTATTAATATTATCAATTACATTGTTATTATTATTATTATTTAAACCTCCGCCGGCCAAGTTCTCCCCAGCTCTCAAATCTACATTCAACACGGAATCACGATCTACGCCAATAACGTTATTATTATTATTATTATTATTATCATTATTATTGTTATTATTCATAATATTAACCCCTCCTTGCGGAGTCAACTCCTTCATCTTCTTCCTCAACCCGCGTTCGTCTTCGTCGTCATCGCCCGTACTCTTAAAACCATAGTCTTCAAATTTCTTAAACTTCGTCTTCGCCGGACTCGTCGTAGCACCGTTACTAACACCACCAACGTCAGCTCCGTGAGCAGCGGTAGCACAACCACTACTACTACTCGGTTGCGCGATCTTTAACCACGCGCATACTAAACTCGTCATCTGCGCGTACCCGCGATAATTCGCCGATAGGAACTCCACGGCCATACTCGGCTCTCCATTTAACAAAACGTACTCTTTCAAGCGTACGATACATCTCTCGTCCATGACGAAGTCCTTCTGCGATAGGATCGCCTCGAGCGCTCGTTTTCTCGCAGTTTCTTCCCCTCGTTCCTTTGAATCCGTTTTCTGTTTGACCTCCTCCTTTTCCTCTTCCTCCAACTGCGTCTGCATCATATGCGCCTCGACCTTGGTCGAGTTCATTTATTCTACGCTTTTACTGATACACACGCACTGATACACACACACACACACACACACGAGAAGAAGAAGAAGAAGAAGAAGAGAACGAGGGTGTTCGGTTTGGCAGTGTTAGGCAAAACCGAGCGCGAGCTTTTTTTAACGAGGTTCTAAAGCCTTATTGAAGAAGGTTTTGTTTCGTTTTATAAAGGCTCGTGTTTGTGCTTGGTGGCAAAAATCCCTCTCTGCTGATGCATGAGGAAAAAACGTCTAAAAAAGAGCATCCTATTACTACATTTGGTCTAAAAAAGAGCATCAGAAACGAATTTTGATTTGATAATTATTGGTCTAAAAAAGAGCATCCTATTACTACATTTGGTCTAAAAAAGAGCATCAGACAGTCAGAAACGACTAATGATATAATAATTATTGGTCTAAAAAAGAGCATCAGAAACGAATTTTGATTTGATAATTATTGGTCTAAAAAAGAGCATCCTATTACTACATTTGGTCTAAAAAAGAGCATCAGAAACGAGTACTACAATTGGTCTAAAAAAGAGCATCAGAGACGACAGAGAGTACAGTACTAAGAAATCAAAACAATCGCGCGACCGAACAATAAATGGGCGCTCGAAGGAGGAAACTGAATCAACAAAAGCTCATCGAAACTGATCCGAGTCAACGGCGAGATCACGACGACGTCGAGGCATTCGCAGGCACGAGCAGAAGAAGAAGCACGAGATCGTTGAACTCGATCATAGATCGGAAAGAACCCGTATCGTTCGTTGCTGCGCTCTTTTTAGCCTCTTCGTTGTTCTGCCTCTGCGTCCTGTTTTGGATCCGAGCGAGATAAAGGAGTGAGACCACTCGTTCGCGTTCGAGTACTTCTACGTTTGAAAGGTTTGTTTTATGCGATATAGATAAATGGTCGTCCTAAAGCAGTTCATGGGCGCTAGAGAAGGTAAAAAATTCATGGAATCGTTAGATGAACCGACGGCGCATGCGCTCGCGAAGTTGATTTATTACAGTCTAGCGATGGCCGTTGTGCCGATTGTTACGTATCAAATGAGCGAGAGATTTGTGGCGAAGAAGTTATCGGACGTATATCAGACGAAGTTCTTGGAAGATACGAAGACGTGCTCGGGATTGTTTGCTGTGTTGAGCGTGCAATGCGTGTTGGTCATGTACGTCGTGAGCGCGTTGCGGGAGAACTCGAGGATGGAGACGACGAGCGCGACGACGGCGAAGAAGAAATCGTAAAAGTATAGTCTAGGAGCAGAAGAGTATTTTGTTTAGTAAATAAGGTAGAACATATTTTACACATAGATCCGCGCGTTCTCTTCTAAATCACGCACATCGAACTATTCAGTTACATTTCATATATATATTATTTAATTCAAGACATCCGCGGTTGCATCAAACGCTCGAGTTCGTCGTTGCATGACGTCCGAAAAAGTATCGTTCCAAATCAACATCGTTTGTAACCATGCGACTGGAAGTAAACTTAAGAAGAATAGGAATCCAAATATGCATCCACCCAAGAATTTGTCCATTTCTTTGTACCAATAATCGCCGTAATTTCTGCACATTTGTAGCCAGTTACGATAGCCATACGCTACGCGAGGTTTCCACCCAGTCAGTTTTGTTGGATTTCCATCCGCGTCGACGCCAGTTTTAAGTAAAAACTCAAGCGACGTTTCGATTTGATACGTGCCAATCAAAATGAAGCACTCGATAATTACTGAGTTCACACAAACTGCCGCAATCGTTGCGTAAAACAGCTGGCGAAACACCCAAAGATTAGGGACATGCTCATAAAGAATCGCGCCGTATAATCCAAGCCATAAAATTCCAAACGAAAAACGGATACCGCCTCGAAGGACGGAAATCTTCCACAACTCATCCGGTTGCATCTTTCGATGTTCGCGATCTAAAGATCTCATTGAAAACAACAAGCTTTGGATTAACATCAAGGCACCCATGATTAACGAAGCGAGTGCAATCGTGATACAATTCCTCGAAAACTGTTCGTCTTGAGTAACGCCTTCAATGAGCTCTGTGCCGTGGTAGGCACCGATGAGTACAAAGATCAAAACGAGGCGGCCAAGTGCGGAAAAGCACACGACGCCGAATTTATACCACACGGAAAGCATCTCGCGGTATTGCTCCAACATACTCGCGTGCCACTTTTGCCACGACCCAGATGAGACTTTCTGCTGCTCATACGTACCGTCCAACCATTTTCTCCAGTCTTGCCACGATCGGTGCATCCAGTACAAGTTTGTACTTTGCGGAGAAAACCACCATGGCGCGATGATTAGACAAATAGCAAATGGCCAAACCGACCATGCATATAAAATTGAACTCTTCACCGACGTATTGCAATGAAACAAAAGAAGGTAAAATAAAACCTCAAAGCCGAGGTAGAGGTGCGATTTGGCATATAAACCGTACAAGACAACCATCGAGGCGTTCGATAAAACGTAACCCCGTTCTGTACCGATATACATAGCTTGACCAAAGATGAGTGATCGCATATAGTTATAACCTTTCGTAGCCATAGTAAAAACGTTGAAGGCCCACGAACCGGCAAGCTGTGTTTGCAACGTGTACTCGAGACCAGCTCTCACTCCGCGATCCATAATCATCTTGAACAACAGGGGAAGAAGCGTTAGCAAACCAATCTGTAACGCGTAAATGGAATTGTAATAACCACCTTCTTCTTTCGAGAGCGATAAAGTTGTTTGAGTTTCTGTCATTTTAAAATAACGGTAAACGCGGTAAAGCTCCAAATCAGCAATCGCTAAACTTGCGTGCGTCAACGCGAAGAAGTATACCGCCCACGAGGTCTGCATCACAGAAACGTAGAAACCAGGTCCAGAGAAGTATAGCGAAAACACTCTGAAGAAGTCAAGACCACGATGGAGTCTGAACAAATCTCTCGACATGGAAATGGTCCCAGCAGAACCAGAAATCTTCTGCTCAAAACCATTCACCGAAGTGAATCCCATATCTCGTCCTTTGCCACATTCGATAAATTCTTCGAACAAAACCTTTCCACCTCTGGCAACTGCATTGACGCCGCCGAAGAAATCTTCGGCTACGTGAATCATCTTCGAGGCTTTAGATACACCACCGTTCGTGGAAGCAAAAGCTTTGTCCCAAACGTCAGGGTGACCATAGTGAAAGCGTACCATCAACGGCCACGTCATGAAACGCTGAAATGTTTGGAAAATAAACTCTGAAATAGCTGCAAATTGCGCGACTGCACCATGCGTTTCCGAAAAGATAACCTCTGGAAATCCAACCAAGACAACATCATCTCGAAATACATCCATCAAGTTACGAATCTTGAACGATTCACCCATATAGTTATCTTGGTTCATATCTAACGTTTGGAGGTATGAACCGCGAGTAAAAATAATCGCGTGATTTTGATTTTCAGGTTTACCTTCTCCAATAATCGGATCTCCCGGCAGTCTGACTTTGTACGTAACTTGCAATTCGTCGTTATTTTCTTCATCAATACCAACCAAACAAGATGCAAAACCGTTGTAAGATTTATTATCTTCTCCAACATCTTGACGCGGCATGTCCACAAAGCAAATCTTCAAGTCTCTATGCCTTTTAATTAAACGTTCAATCTCTGTCGCCTTTGCACGATCCATCGTACCAGGAGCAGCTTGTCGCATGCGTCCGAATACCTGACACGTAACAACATACTCAAACTTGTGCGTAACTAATCGCTCGACAGATTCTTCCGGAATCCCTTCAGCGCGTGCTTGCAAACGCAATGCGTCACCGTACATACAGACACCTCGAATACATCTACCAAGAGTCTGCGAACGATCGGAAGTCCATTTCTGCACTTCATCCCAATGATCGTTGAGAATTTCATCGTCATTTTTATGCAAAGCTTTTACACGTTCTTTGAAATTTTCATAATCATCCGGAAAAGTTGCGATAATAAGCGAAAAGAGAGTTTTCTCATCCTCCAAGTGCGTTGTGAGTTCGTGACGTTGAAACGCAACATCTTCCGCGTAGTAAGGCGTAAATGCAGAGAAACCACGCATCGTGCGAATGTCTGAAGGTGTTCTTAAAGCTGTGAAGCGCAATGAATTCGAAAAGAACATGAGCTGTCTTTGCGCTTCTGCCGATCTCGGTTGACCTCCAGGGTTACTCGAATTCATCGATCGCAACAAGGCGTCGATGATTTCAGCCATTTCTGGTGATGCCGCAGAAGCTGCTACAACTTGAATATGATTCTTATCTCTCAACAAATCAGATTGAATCATATCGAGTAACTTTGAATACATTTGAGACACTTTATACTTGTACTGATTGGCATGCGCTGACCATTTCCCTGAGTCGCGTTCCATCGCAAAAGCACAAATTTTCCGAACGGAGAGCAAAACATCATGTACAGCCTCCGCAACGCGTTCGCCACGAGAATCTGCATCTTGAGGAAGCGTAATGTTCTTGAATCTCTTTGCTTCTTTGCGTTTTGTTTTTCGTGTTTTCTTGCTCGAACCTGCGAGCTCTAATTCGCGCTCCTCGTCTTTCTGTTTCATCTCTTCGTAGGCTGCTTTTTCAGCCTCGGTGAGTTCGATATTTTCTTCAATCACAAAGCATGCGAATCTACCACCTTTCTCGCGCATCTTCTTCCTCGTTTTCTTACTAAAGAAGCCAGTGCATCCATATTTTAGCTCGAGATTCATAGCCTCGAGCATTTGCTCCTGCCTTGCAAGCTCTTTTTCGCGGAGCTCGCGTTTTTGACGATTGTATCTTTTTCTCGCGAGCGATTTTTTCACTCTCTCGGCCTCTTCGCCTTCTCCTGAAGCCAAGAGTTTCTCAATCTTGTCTTCGTCATCATCATCATTGTCAGATTCCGAATCAATATCACTGTCCGGTGTTTCACCTTCGGCTTCAACATCGACACCACACGCTTTCAATTCTTGAAGCATGCGAATGATTGCATCACGTAAAAGCATGTAACTTTCAATATCGCCTGTTTTTCGATGATGCATTTGCTCGTTTTCAACTTGCGCGATGTCACAGATAATCTTCATAAAATCTTCCAAATCTCTCGGTGCAACCAATCTCAACGCATCAGTAAACAATACCGAAAGTAAATCTTTGGTTTGTACCATGGTTCGGTAAAATGCCGGGTATGCTTTCATTGTACCGGTTTGAAAAGATACGGTTGAAAACACTGTGGAAGTCATCATCGCTGGCAAGATTACATACTCTGGTGCGTGGAAAATTTGCGACATATCGCGGCCAGATAAAAAAGAGAAGCACAAATCGTGGTATTCTGCATCACTGATATGATCGCGTTCACGTAAACTCTTCGCGATAGAGTTCCATGCTCTTCCAAAGTGTTGCCATTTGATATCGAGAGCGTCGGCGCAGAAATCAGCTGGGCTAGTTTCGTAAGCATTCGGGTCGGATTCATCAACTTGCTCGGTAATTGTAAGCAGAGAATCTTTCTCTGGATTCTCCGATTCTTCGATGTGCGCTGAATAGCCTCCACCAGATTTCCCAGCGCTCAAACCCTTCGCCATGCCCAACATTTTATTGTTCGGGTTTTCCATTTCATCTTCCGAATCGGATTCGGCCATTCTCAACCCACCATCACCAGAACGCACGACGAACTCTGGTTTGGGCCATTTTCTGTTAAGACACTTGTCGCAGAATATGACTGGAATATTCGAGAAAGTTCGTAAAAAGTAACTCCAATTTTGAGCGTGTGAGATTTTACCCCACCACTGAAGCGCAATAGTAAACGCGGTTGCGTATACAGTATACCAAACAAAGGTATCACAAAAGTACGTAACCAACGCTGGCAAAACGCGCATAACTGTCATGAGATACATTAGAACAGTACTTGCGTGAACATCATAGTAGCTCGATGGAATTTCTCCTTCAATTTCTTCACCGATATAACCAAGTGAAGCGAGGGGAGTTATGTTATCGCCTCCACCCAAGATGGCGGCAATTTTCCCAATATTTTTGGAGAGATCAAACCTTGCGTTCGTTGCAGATAACAAAGCACGACGCATGGTTTTATCTTCTTCATAATCATCATCATAATCTAGCGGATCGAGTTGCTCTGCTATCAGTTCCTCTTCTTTCGTAATATCTTGCAAAAAGTACTTTTCTCTAGCTTCAAAGCGCAAGGCGTTTTTCAACGCGTCTCCGTCCAAGTTTATGCACGACGTGTACGTATCAGATTCCTTGTTCCAACATAAATCTGGATGCTGCAAAGCATTGACAGACTCGCGCAATGGAGGAATCAAAAGAAAGTGACCAAACGCCAGTTTCGTTCCCAACACGAATATCCAGAAAATAGAATAAATGCAACGATCACGAAATGGCGTCGCAAACTGCGCACTCCCACCCATGTAGGGTTCTCGCTTAATCACTGTCGTCATCACACCACACATGGCAAGAGAGTACACGGCTGCTAAGGCTTGGAAATATGGCGTTTTTCCAGTTGGATGAAACGATTTTTCCAATCCATAAAACAAAGGGATCGTTATAAACGCGATACATCGCGTAATAATTACGATCCAATCTTCGAAAGACTCTTGTTTCAAGTTGCGAAAGGAAAGAGTGGCAAACTCACAAATGAGCTTCAAAACAGCGTGAGTCACCGTAGCAGTGCAGACATACGCCCATTCGAATCCATCTACAAAAGCACATACACAAGAAATATGGAAGCAAACCGCATGAAACACAATGACGGTATTGAAGTTCACATATAGACTGAACCAACCCGCAACTTCTCTATGCGTCTTGAAAAACGTAGTTGCTAAACCCTCGCCGGCGCCGAGAGGGTGTTTTGCTTTGTTCATCATGTATGCACGGAGATGAGAGTACATGCGCTGATCGACAGGCTTATCGCGCAGTTCCATCGGTACTCCAATGAACTCTGGTTGGACCAATTTTTTCTTCTCCTCCTCGGACATTTCTGCTTCGCGTCTTTCAACATCTTCGTTCGCATGTCCATTGACGGGAGGCATCACTGCTTTGAACCTGTCATATTCCCAAAAGAATTCGTTCACATCATCGTACATTACTCGGTCCACGATTGCTGCTTTATTACGCTCTTTCAATTCTCGACGCATGAAAAGATACATCGGAGTGACTATGTTATTAAGATAATCACACTCTTTAAACGGCATTTGAGAACCCTTGATAGGTTGCGCTAAAACGAGCTCAGCGTTTGTCTCCGGGTCTCTTTCCGAACGACTTTCAAGTGTTACCGCACACAAAGCGCAATGAAATAGATAACACAACACTTCTGACATGTGTCTCAAGTTTGCAGATTCGCCATAGAGTAAGAACCAAATCGTCAAATGATGGGCTTTCGCATTCGTTTCAACTTTCAAAAATTCTTCCCTATTCACGTTGTTGAAAAAGACTTCGTTACTTTTACGTTGCGCCATAAAAAGAGAGAGAATAGGCGATTTCTTTTCTTCTCCGGTACCGCTGTTATCCACCTCGAACGCTTGGACGTCGGCATTAGATTGAGCTTGATCCAACATGCCCGTGTAATCCAACCAATGTTTGAAATTCAAAAACATGTGACCGTGTAAGTGATTAATAGCTTCCGACCATTGACCCTCAGTCAAACCATCCTCGCAGTTACCAGATTCCTCCGAATAAGTAGCGATAGTGTTCTCTATCCATCGTGACATGTTTTCTAGAGCGTTGTGCATATTCGATTTAACTTCGACCGGCGTTTTCGAGAAGTTCGAATCTGGGCACGTTTTCTGGAATCCAAATAACGTCGATTGAGACTCAAACAAAGGCATCAATCGCTTCTTTAAATCTTCGCAACGCGGATTGATTGCCGAGCCTGAACCTGGAACGGTCATATCGCGCGGTACATCTGGTAAAACCGTAGGCGCTGGACGTTTATACTTCAATGATTTTACTTGCAAACCAATAACTTTTCTGAAGAAGGATTTGAATCCAGAGATTTTTTGACGCGCTTTCGCAGATACATCTTCTCGATTAATCGACGCAATCATCTCTCGTCTACGCATTTCAACCGTCAATACAGCAGCGTAAGCGCGATTGAAAAGAGCTCTTGCATGCATGAATGAAATTGGGAAAAGACCGACAACAAACAAGACGATGTGCAAAATAGTCCCATTGATAATATCGACTTCTCTCACCATGAAATCACCATATGAACGTAATGATAACATGAGTCCGCGAACTGCCCTTGGAGGCTGATCCGAAATCAAACTAAAGATTGCTGCCGCACAAGTGATAAAGACGTAGCCAGATATTGCAAACACGACCGCATTAAGAAAATCCCACTGGTTCATTTGCGCTGAAAACAGTCTTTGGCAGAGGAAGTGATGTAGAATAACGCAGCCAAATTTGAAAATGTACCCATAAATCAAGACAATCGATTGCTTTGTCACCTCTGATAACGTTCCTCTTCCAGAGAATTTCTTCGCCAGTGATACCAATCGATGAGGCCACAGGAACTGCGGCGATAGGGCAAAGTAGTAAACCGCGCCTAATAAAAACGCAGCGACACCAGCCGTCAGAATGATAATTGGTCGAAGCGCTGTTGTGTTACTAGCGTCCCCGACATTCAAAGCGGCAGCTGCGGCCATGGAAAGGAGAATTGGTCCGGGCAGGAGCCTCAAACATATGTGCCAAAACTTCACCGACATTGGCAGTTTTCTCCAGTTGCGCATTGTCTCCGCGCGCCATATCCACCAAGTTTGTTTATTTCCTAGACCACGTCTCGCGTTGACTTTTTCCTTAGCAGTGCGCTCGTCGTCTCCACGTGGGATAGAATCGAGCCAGCAAACCCATTCAGCCAAGCCAAAACTTATCATCCCACTCTTGAACGTTTGTGGGTGAAATAACCATGGTGCCATTGTTAAGTTCCAAACAGCGAACCAGACGTGCCATGTACTTGCAAAGAATTCATGAAGTGCACCGAGTGTGGATAACGACATGATTGCCGCAGTTATCCAAGCCATTTCAATCGCTGGCTTTATGTGACTCTCTGCATACTTCGAATACAAACTTACAAAGCTAGCGCGCATAGTCATGCCACGCTTAGTCTTCATATACGCAGCTTCGCCAGTATTAATTGAGCTATCTAAAGAGAAACCTCTCATTTTTGCAATGAACATGTTAAAAATAAAGCTTCCCGTAATAGTATGTTGATACAGCTTTGAAAACATATTAACAAATCCACCATCGAGCCAGCCCTCTAGCATGACCGGCCATGCCATGACAAACGACGCTTGAACGAACCAATGCGATGGATATATGTTATGTGTACCGATTTCTTCGTGAAACCCGATATTATCGAAGGCATCACCAGATTTAAAGTAGGTCTCAACGTGGACCATGACAATTATAAGCTTCGTCACAACGAAAGTAAACAGCGATGCGAACAGAACAAATTCCGTGAACATTATTCCCGCAGACGATTGAAAGAAGGAAAGTTGTCGCAAGAAATCAAAATTCTTGCTCAATCTGTGGAAATCTCTTGAGATGAGCTGCATGCCGTTACCAGTCGCAATTTTTGCGTGAAACTGGTTTGCGCCGTCAAAGGAAACCTCTCTGGCTTTGCCAACCATCTTGAAACCAACGTAGCGCACTTTACCTCCTCTTAAAACGACATTCATCCCACCAAAGATATCTTCAGACAAGTGTAAAGACCTTGTAGCTTTCGATACACCACCATTCGAACGAACCCAAGCCAAATCCCACACATCTGGGTGACCATAATGGAATCTGACGCATAACGGTTTCGCCATGTACCGTTGGACCATTGTACCAAAGACTTGCTCAGAGAGCGCAGAAAATTGTGCAACGGAACCATTTTGCTCAGTAATCATTTGCTCAGGAAAGCCAACGATAACTGTATCATCAGATTCATCAAAAATTCGAATGAGATTTCGTACTTTCAAACCCTCGGATAATTGCGCGTCCTGGTTCATATCAATCGTCTGCATGTAATTTCCTCTCGCGAAGACAATTCCTAGATTTTGATTTTCTGGCTTACCTTCACCGATGATCGGATTACCAGGTAAGCGGATTTTATGAGTAAGCTTCATGATTCCGCTTGGATCTTCCTCGTAATCGATTTTAGATCGACACAAGTAATAATAACTGCCCGGTCCCTCGATAGTCTTTGCGGCGAGATCTGGTTGTTCATAGTGCGTAACAACAGTGTGAGGATGCGCCTTGCACATCTCGACAATTTGCTTATCTTTTGCTTCCCAGCCTTTTACACCAAACATTTGACAAGATAGCACGTGTTCGTACTTTGCTCGAACGAGTGCTTCGACATCTTCTTCCTTAGTGCCCTCGAGTCTGGCTAACAATCTCGTTGCGTCGGCATAGGAGGAGAACCCTCTAACGGTCCGTGACAAAGTCTGAGTACGATCCGACGCCCAACGTGAAATAGTCTGCAAGATGGCGACATCTTCAGCTGTTTCAGCATTTGTCTCTCGTCTTCCTGCAAGTTCATCAATGAAAGCTTCATAATTTTGATGCGGGAGATGGAGCTTTGTTCGCTCTAAGACATTCGCCCACTCGCGAGGAAGCATCGTCGTCAAAAATCGAAAGGTTGAGACATTTTCCCCATCAATTTGCTCTCTCAAATCATCTGTTGTCAGTTCAATTTCTTCGACGTACATTGGAGTCAACGTAGATAATGCGGGCGTTTGAAGGACACTTTTCGCTTTTTGTAATTGCGGATCAGTCAAAGATTCCAAGAAAAATCTTAAAATTTCCCTCGCTTCGGCGCTATCAGGTTCCCCCGTGGGGTTCGCAGTAGAAAATGTTCTATGCAAGACATCAATGACACGTCTTCCTGGGGCAGTCAATAAAGCAGGTTTCACTTGCGAATTTATATGTGATGCATCTTCCAACTTGTTTGAGTTAGCGAGAACTTTTAATATGGCATCACAGACTTGGCCCAACACGACGTTAGTCTCCTTATGCGCGGCAGATAACTTTTCGTTGTCATCGGCGACAATATTATCTTTAATCAACGCAATCGCTTTTTCGATGTTTTTCTTGAATACTTTGCATGCTTCTACGAGAGACGTGTTAGAATTCTCGCCCTTTAGATCCGCGTCATCGCGCGCTTTACGAATCAATTTGATCCCGTCGTGAACTAACGTGCGAATGTCAATGAGCCATACTGGCGCACGAGTCGATTCTCGTCGAACGACGATTCCCATCAAATCTGACGCCGATTTTAGTAACGTACAAAATTCAGCGCGTTTTGTTGCGTCTACGATACCAAAAATACACACAAATAAGAACGCCGAAACATCGATCATTTGCGATAAGACAGCACCCAACAAGGCGTATTTCATGCTAGCGTTACGCTCTGCACCAGCTTTTGCAAAGACTGGTGCAGTTAACATCGTTGGAAATAACACGTATGATTCACAGTCACCGCCAAAGAAAGCTTTGACAGTTTTTCCGTACAATGGTGCAAACGCTAGTGAGCTGCGTTCTTCGTCACTTAGTAAATCACGCTTGCGCAAAGATTTTACAACGGCGTTCCAAGCTCGCGCAAACTCTCTCCATTGCTCCGAAGCTGCTTCAGAACAGAGATGTGTTGAGGCAGACGACGGTGGCGCAGGCTTGAGTTGCTTCGTGGCGAGAATTTTGTCACCAAATGCTGCGATCTTGAGTGGTAGTTCGCGAACAACCTTCGACCATCCATCTTCCACGCCTTTCCAGCGCAAACGGTCATACGCCGAAGCAACACCCAAACCAATCAGGTACCAAAAGAAGGTATCAGCGTAGTACAAGAGTATACTGGGAAGCCATCTTTGCATGACGACGAGATACTTATACGAATTTCGTCGAAAGACGCGGACAATGTGAATCATAAAACCCGGTAACATATCGCTGTAATCGTATTGATCGCAGTCTTCGCCGGCAAAGTCATACCCCCAGCAATATAAATCAAGCTGTAAAATTGCTCGCGTTGGTTTTTCGAGCGGTGTTAGGACGAACAAGAAGTCAAAGAAGAACTTGAACAGTAATACGACAACCCAAAATAGACGATATCTGAATCCATCGTTTCTGTCCGTTTTCAAATCTTCTTTCGTACCCAAGTATTCTTTTTGCCCGCCCATTGGAATGATACCGCTAAAATCAATCATACTGATTGCAACATAAATGAACCCAATTGGTGCGTAAAAGGACAGCGATATGATACCATATACGGTAACAGCGGTTGCTAAAAGCATAGCGAGAGAAAGAACAAGCTTTACAATACTCGCGGTTCTGCTCTTATAAAATTCTCGTCGGTGGATGACGAGGACTTGCACTTCCACGAAAAGGTCACACCAAGCGGCGACACCGGCGACGTAAGAATAAAATTGCCATTGCAACCCGGCGAATAGATATACTGTCATGACAGCAAATGCGCAGGTCATGAACGTAAACATCTTGTTGAAGTTGAGAACAACCATGGACCATCCAAGGTATTCGCTATGCGTCTTTTCAAAGATGGCTCCAAGCGTTTGGTCGATTTCCGCAGCAGTACGCGCTCTGCGCATGTAATTTCTATAATTAACGTAAGCAACCGTTGTTCCATCGCCTGTATCGTTATCCGTTAATCTCTTCAGCTTTTTGGGAATCAAATAGCACTCGTTGACATCGTCATAACCCAGTCGACGGTACACTCGCAAATCCGAACGAATTTGCGTAGCAAGATACTCAGTCACAGGCATTATGATAGACTCGACAAAGTCACCAGATTCAAATTTCATCACCTTGGCGTTGACCGGTTTACCATTAGCGGTAATCGCGTTCGAGCAAATGTGAAACAGAAACGCAATCATTTCCGGCATGCCACGGCAGTTCCCAGCTTCGTCGGCTATGCACTCAAAGAGAACGAGCGATCTCAGTTTATTTTGCATCATTTGCGATTCTAAAGAACCGGAATGCATGATGCCTAAATCACCAACAAAGTTTCGCCATCTGACGTAGTTTCGAAATGATTTTGAGTATCTCTGTTCGACGATGAAATCTTCGCTCTTTCCTTTCGATTCTTCGGTTTGAGCGATGTTCCAGAGTTGCACGGCCAAACGATCCGCAACATTTTCAACCGTCGCACCGACGTTATCAACTCCGGCATGTTGGAATCCAAACACTGATGCAAGTTCTTGAGCGATTGGTAATATTTTATTTCTCCATTTTAAAATGGAAATTTCAATTTCAGACTTGCCTGTAGGCTCTGGACCGCGGCGAGTCAAGTCGTCGCCATCAATTTCTTTAATATCTTGACTACTCGTCGTCGCTGGCTCGGACGCTAATTCGGAATTAAATCTTTGCGAGCTCGGTGGACTCTTTGTTGCCTGCGCTGCATTCTTAGTGAGTTCGATTTCTTCCACTTCATGCGATTTTGAGAACCACGAAAAAACTGGTGTTTTTGCTCTCACCAACGCATGAGACGCGTCCCTCCAAAGTCTTCCCAACTGCTTTCGCTTCAAGCCCAGAGCGATGATGACATAACCAACAAATATGATTTTCAACCAAGTTTGAACTTTAAGATCAAGCATGTTCAAATCATATCCTTCAGTACCGGGACAAGACGTGTCCCCAGGTTGCGTCCATGTCGAATTTTCTTTTGTTATGAAACCTTCGACATCGAGTGCAAAAGCCGGCGGTGCTGGACATACTGTGGGAGACTTTTGGTGCACTAACATTTGATGGTGGCACGTCAAGTACGGCGACTGTAGAGACACGGCGGTCGGATTAATTAAACCAGGCGGATGCGCCAGAATCGCCGAAAAGTTTTCGAAAAATGCAAACGAAGGAACTTGCTGTCCAGGCTTTAACTTGATTTGATGCCAAGCTTCGGCTTCTGTGTGCGCAAAAGCGTGAACAGAAGCATTGTGCGCATCATTGATTGCTTCTCCGCACTTTGGATATTTAAGAGGGTCGTACGCTTGTACTTCTTCTGCGCCATAGAATGGCGTGCACGTACCACCTTTCTTCCAAAGGAGCTTCAACATGAAGTAAACCGCTCTTGGTTGAAGTAAGTCGACGTGGTTTACTTTGCACCTCTGCGCAACCTTCATCATACCGAAATACTCCTCTGAAGTGTAGAGATCCGGCTGTGTGGGTGACATGTAACCACACGGCGAGTGAAGCTTTTCTTTCAGACTCGGGCAAACCTTTTCGATGATTGGAATTCTCTCGTCCGTTGTTGGTACAGCAGTAACAGCTTTACCTTTCCAATACTCATCTACCCATGCCATGATTGATCCACCGCTGACAAAACGGGTGCCGCAACCACTCGCACACGTCGTGGAATGTTTTTCTAAATCTTCAATCATTGACGTCGTCCAGTCGGCTTGCGCAATCTCATCTTCTTCACCCATGGTATCGTAGCCATTCCAACCTTCGTGTTGAGGTGCTAATTTATATGCATCTACACCGTATTCGGAGACTATGAACGGCTTTTTGGAAACTAAGTGATACTTTTTGAATAAAGTGAGGGGCGACCAAAATCTCCGCGTGTACATATTGACCGCCCAGAAATCGAGTTGGTCCATCCAAGCGTCGGAATATCTAATCCAAGCTAATGCGCCCCACATCTGCATACCAACTACGTGTTGTTTCGTCTTTGGTAAGTTCACGTTTGCTAAAGCGGTACCGCAGAGTATACCTTCTGATCTGACTACGGAGCATAAAAGATTCACCGATTTCATCAATTTTTCGATAGAATCTTCAAATTGACATCCGGAGATGCCGAAATTTTCGGCGAGATCTTTATCGCAGACGAACAAATTCCACGGTCCGTTCAACTCGTTCCCTACTATCCAAGCGCCAATTGCTGGATGCTTTGCAGCTCTAACTTGTGATCTAAGTTTTCTTTGTACGTTTGTCATGGACTCTTCATCGTTGAAGAATGATTTCGTTCCATCCTCGAAATCATAACCGACGATGATGACAATGCCATATTGATGGCATAAATCAAAGAACTGCGTGTGTCTGTGAGAATATTTCAACGTGTAAATACGAATTGCATTTACGCCGGCGTCAGCTAAGAGAGGAATGTCTCGTTCAAAAATACCCGCGTAATTCGACGTGAAGTAGTCGCCATACGGTTCGAACCAATCTGGATCGGCACCGATTGGAACTGGGGAGTAGCAGACGCTCCGCATCAACCATGGTTTTCCGTCTAAATACAACGTTCTGCCTAGTCGTCGTAATCTACCAGTATCTAACGTCGTCTCGTTCAAATTCGGCGGGTTTCTAAACGCCTCTAAACGCTTCCTACCTTCGGCGGATAAAAACTCCTTCTGCGGATTATGAAAAGCTGGATCGTAAATATCCAAGTCATCTTCTATGGCCGGTGCCAAGAGCGAACTCGAGTTCGCTTCTTCTTCTTTTGCGATTTGATAAACCATTTTCTTCTGTTCATCGTACTCTTCGTTGATTGAATTCGTTTGCGAATCAGTCGGCAGTAAATCGTTCTCGGTGCCGTCCAATACGCCCGGAGTAGGATCATCCGCTCCAAGCTTTGCGAGCTCCTTTTTCGTCGTTTTCAAAAACGGCAAAGACCCTTTCACGCCCTCCTTCGAAGACGGTTTCGGCCCATCAAATGGCCAAACCATTCCTCCAAGTTTCTGGTTTAACCTTTCCAAAGTCGTCGTCGTCTCTTTATGACGCGAAGATCCGTTTCTTTGCGAACTCTTTCGCGTTCTTCGATGCTCACGATTAGAATCATCTTCATATTCATCGAATATCTCGTACACTCGATCGTTCGTTAACGCAGGTTCCTCGCTCCCATATTTCGCGCGCGCCATATCGAGCCCTGTTCGTCGAACCTCTTTCGTCGAATTCGAGCCAACGCTCGATCCTAACGCGCCCATCGTGGCCAGAAAAATAATCACGACGCCAGTGAATGCTACGGATGGCCACTTCTTCTTCCTCTTCTTCTTCGCGATTTCATCGTCATCCTCGTTCAATTGCAGACGCAGCAGACGATCATCTTCTTCTCGTTCCTTCTTTCTATCGTAATCGCAAGTTTGCCTATGATATCCCTTAAGTGGCTCAAGCGACCCATTGAGCACGCGGTCCACATTCGTACTCATGATATTATTACTACTATTATTATTATTACGACGATAACAATAACAATAACAATAACAATAATATTAATAATAATATATTCGTGTTCAAGACAGATCGTCCTTTGTGCAAGTGCGAGTGTTTTAAGTTCTTTTATCCGTGTCGTTCGAGTTCAGGTTTTGTTCAGTAAGCGAAACGCGGGCAGTGCAAGAATTAAATGCAGAGAGAACAGCAGAGAAAAGTGCCGTTGCTGCACGCTGCAGATGCTCGTTAAAAAGGTATAAAAAAAAAATCGAAGCGTTATATTTAATTGATTCTCTGGAGAAAGCCCGAAAAGTTTGCTTCCCTCCGTGTGCACTGCTGATGGTGTTGGAAGGTTGAATGTGACACTGTAGGTAAAGGAGTTTTATCGAAGACGACCGCGTGTACTGGCTCGATCTTTTCTTCGGTATCGTATGACAAAGATTGCGCTAGAAGCTACCGTACTATTTTTCTTGATCGAGTACGACGTTTTCTTGTTCTAATCGTGTCGCGCGCGTGTCAATGTCGTCGTCGTCGTCGCTCGTTAGAGCTTCTTTAGCTAGTTTTGTGACGTACGAGGCGGAGAGGGCGGTTAAGCCGAGACCGAACAAGGCCGGGCCGATTTGTTCGATAGTCGCGGAGTTACCGGCCGAGATCGTGCGCGCGACGTCGCCAGAGGCGACGTACATGAACGTTCCAGGGATCATACCAAGGAACGACGCCGGCATGTACTGTATTAATTTCACGCTGGTAAGGCCGTAGAGGTAATTAGACGCTGAAAACGGGAGCAAAGGACTCAAACGCATCATGAAAATGACGCCAAAGCCGTCGTTGCCGATAGCTCTGTCGATTTTTCGAAATTGTTCTCCAAATTTCTCAGTCGCAATTTTCTTAAAAGTATCTCTCGCGCCATATCGAGAGATTAAAAACGCCGCGACTGCTGCGAAAGTGGCCGAAGAGACGACAATCATCGTCCCTTCGAGCGGCCCGAAAATAGCCCCGGACGACATCGTTAACGGAAACGCCGGCACGCCAACTAACTCTAACACAAAATAAACCGCTGCGAATAATAACGGCCCTTTCACGGCCCCAAGCGAATCAATATACTCTGAACATCCAACTAAAGCCTCCGATATCGGCTCTCGGAAATACACCGAACCGGCGAGAACGACCAAGAGCACCGCGCCGATCGCTACGAGCGTCCCGGTCCCTTTCCCTTCATCATCATCACTTGCTATACTATTAACTTTTCCTTTTTCCAACGCACTGGTCTCATCGAACGAGGACTCGCGCAAAGATTCGCGCCGCCGCGACGACAGCTTCCATTTTTCGCACGTTCTCATTCCTCTCTTTCCTTCCCAAACTTTCGTTACCATGGTCGTACGGACCTGCGTCGTCGTCGTTATCGCCCGCGTTTCATTCAAACGCGCGCCGCGTGACATCCGAGTACTAGTATCACACTTTTGTCTTCGTCGTTCTTCTCGATTTCGTTCTCCTTTAATCATAATCATCCTATTAGTCATCCGCGCAGCAGTGCACGTCATGATATAAAAAATATATAAATGGAATATTAAATAATATTCTTTTTCTAATCGCTATCGATGCTGAAAGCGGCACGAGGGAGTGATAAACGAACCGCCCGAGCTCGCAACGAGGAAAGAACGGAGAGTCTTTAAAGGAAGTTTGTTCGTCTATGCGCGAGAGAGAAGCTTTTGTGTTCCGTAGATGGGGTCGATTTTAGTGAGCAGATATTTCTATGGCCGTGGCTCTTTTATGAAAAGAGAAAAATTAAATATGTCTACCGGTACTACGGTATATATATGCAGTAGCATTCATGTACTACAAAATACATACACTAGAACAGCGCGTGCGCGCGTGTGCGTGTGTCGGTGTGCGATGGAAGGTTAATCACACACCTTTCTTGCGACCGCGGCCGCCACTCGTCGTCGACGTCGAAGGCGCTTTTCTGTTCTTATGTATTTTCTCGACCGTTTCCAAGGCGAGGAAAATGAACACGACGAAACATCCGAGCCATTGCACGGTCGTGAGATGTAAATTCGGGTTTCTGAACACCGAGAATAACGTGCTAAAGATCTTTCTAGTCGTCGTTACCGTGGTTAGAACTAAGACGTCGAAAGAAGTGATCGTGTGATAAATGAAGTTTTGACCGATTGCGGACGCTAAGGAATAACTCACGATCGATTTGAGTACTTTTGGGTGTTTTTGGCAAAAGTAAAACCCAGAGGAGATTTGACCGGTGACTATGGCGAAAAACAACGCACAAATTGCGCCCGATAAGTTTGTATATAACATCGATTCGTGCGCCGACGGTTTCGCCGTTTTCGAATGACTCGGATTCAACGATTTCGTCGTTATTTTTACTTTATCTTGTAAACCACCAGTGATTGCATCGAACACTAACGAGACAAAAATCAAAAACAAACCGTACATAGAATTCCCCTTATCATCAGTACTTTTCTGATGACCACCACCAGAACTGCTACCGCCACCCATGTTGAACAAAAACACTCCAAAAGTAACAAATGCGACCGATACGTACTGAAACCTCGTAAACTTCCTGCCGCCGACCAATAACCCGCCAACCATGACTGGCACCATTTTACAACTCTTCCCTAGAACTTGCGTCGGGTAACTCACGTACCTCAAGGCTTCGTTCGATGCAGCCATTGCGAACATTTGCGTCGCGCCCGAATTAAAAATCTCCCTCAAAGGTAACTTAAACCCGCTGCCACCGAAGACGAATATAATCACAAACGCCGAAAACGCGTTAATGAATCGTTCAATGACCAACGCATAAAATGTCATCGAAAACCTCTCGTCCCCTCGCTCTTGTTTCTTATACACGTCCTCTGCGCATACCGCGAAGTAACTGAACGACACGAACACGCCTGCGCAACAAATCAATAACTCGATTTCCCTCGGTACGTCCTTCAAGCAGTTCACGATCTTATTTGCCCTCCCGGTCCAGTTTCCATGAGCGATGCCTCTCGATCTAGGCGATGGTGTCAGTTCACGCATGACGTTGTTTGCGTCTTTGTTCGTTTCCTGTTCTTGTTGTTGTTGTTGTTGTTGTTGATGATTGCGTCTTCGTGGCGATGGTTGCGATGAATGCATTTTTGTTAAACTATTATAATGCGTTCAGGTGTTGGATGGGGCAGAGTACTGTCAGACTGTTAAAGCACTCACTACTATGAGGGTTTAAGGTATGGACAAACTATACAGAAGTCAATAGACAGACTGACAGAAGTATCGCTTGTAAAGCTATGGTTATGAGTGTGACTATGATACTTGTCACTTCAAAAAACAAAGTCAAGGCAAAGAACGAAAACAACTCTGCGCGACAGAAGAAAAATATCGCTTCTAAACATTAATTAATTAATCAATTAAATTGAGACGGAAAAGAATAGTAAATAAATAAATGTCGATGATAACGAAGAAACAGAAGATCGAATGTGAAGAAGATGATGAACAGAGTCCATTAGCTTTGTTATTCACTGAACAGTGGAGAGAGATATTCGAAACGCATATTTTACCGAAATTAGGAAACGGCAACGAGTTAAAGTTTTTGAAGATGGCGTTTAAGAACGCTCGCGATGCTGTTGAAAGATCGAAGATTGAAGTGGAAGATGAGTTTAATATTTCAGAGTTTACTTCGATATCGCAGATGGAATTAGCGTGGGATAATTATCATTGGGGTGTGGGATATGACGGCACTCAGGAATATTTCTGCGTAAGAGTTACTCAAATGAACAAACTCGAATATCTCGTTTGGGTGCGAGAGGTGAAGAATTGTGATTGGGATTTAAGGACGATCAATGAGGTAGCATTGCAAGGAAACCTTGCAATGGTCAAGTATTGCGTTGATAATGGATGTCCTATGAGTGCGGTTGCGTGTTTGTGCGCTGCCAAAGAAGGTCACTTGGACGTTCTGAAATACTTACACGAAAACGACTGTCCTTGGGATTCGTATGCTTG